>Ga0209208_10008631_pt1 | contig 13553 bp, 7 predicted proteins | sample S1TSphfallax_3_FD_187694 | JGI IMG/M metagenome (GOLD analysis project Ga0209208, IMG submission 187694) | Host-associated microbial communities from peat moss isolated from Minnesota, USA - S1T2_Fd - Sphagnum fallax MG (SPAdes) (version 2) | ecosystem: Host-associated > Plants > Peat moss >...
ACAATTGTTTTTTTTCCCATGCTTTTAGAAGTTATGCTCCCAAATGTGTTCATTCCCTCTCTCTGACTGAAAGTGGTAAAGTCAAGTATAATTTATTATTCCACCACAAGCTTGCAATAAGTGCATAGTTGTGGGGGGGAGAGACTTGATTGATGCCCTACTTTCTTCATTATTGGACATAAGTTAGAGAGCCAAGAAAACACAAAAAGTGGAGAGATAATTGAACCACAAACTAGGTCTATATCATCAATGATATTATAACACCATCTCCCTCTCACAATTCATGCCCTTCCTTTTAGTCTAGGCCAAAATTGGTGACCAACTTCCCCCCCTCAAAAATAAAAATTTTAAAATTAGAAAATTAAAAAAGAACCAACGAAAAAAAGAAAAAAATAAAAAGAAAAAAGCAAGCAAACCAAAAAATAATGAAAATTGGTGACTAAACTTTCATTTGTGCCAAAAATAAAATAAAATTGGTGACTAACACAATTAGGAATAGAAATCCTAGCAAGCCCAATGAGGTGAGCCAACCATGCACTTAAGAGGCCCCATTTCTTTTTGGGGTGTGGGGGAAGGGGGAAGGTGGGATTGCAAGTTTTTTTGGGAATTGGGGTGTTCCCAATGTGTTCAATATGGGTTCTATCACGTTCCCAATGGTTATTTATTATTTTCCTAGTAAGTTCCCAATGTTTTTTTCCCAATAGCATCACACTAGTTTCATCCCATATGCTTTGCCCAAAGTTCTCCTATTATAACCTATAGGTAGCCCAAATGAGAAGCCTACAATGAATCTACTTTGGGAGTGCTCAAATTTTTTTCTTTTTTTTTTCTTTTTTTTCCTTTGATGGGCCAATCAAAGAGGCCTATCACCACCCAAAAAAATATAAATAATATATATATATATATATTTTTAAAAAGCAAAAAGGACCAAAAAGAAGAAAAAGAAAACTTTGGGAGGTCCCCACAACTAATTGATATGAATCACACTAGAAAGAAAAATAGTTCACTTTTTGTCTCTTCCAAAAGCCATTAACAATATCAGTTACCAGCCATGGTCTCTTTCTTCTTTTTTTTCAATTTTCTAATGTAGTGAACGATGCAACCGTCCAAAAAATAATTTAGCCAAATTTGGCTATAAGTCAGATATTAAAGTAAGAAAACTCAAGGATCCTTCTATATTCTTGGCTACCTACTGGAACCTATTATAAAACATCCGGCGATTTGGAAAAAATATATCTCCAAATGTTCCAAATTTTTGCTCTTACAAAAATTGAAAAACAAATCTGATTTATTGGGTTACTCTAAGATGTGGTTGCAAGTAGTGGAAATTAGTAAAATATTGCTTATATCAATATTTTAAAAATTAGCCATATGGGTTGGTGTGATGTAAAGCACCGTTTTATGTCTTTAGGGATTTTTGTGTGTAGCCAAAGTGGCAATCATCCATAAGAAGATGTAGCCAAAAAGTGGTGATCAGCCCTAGGAAGATTTAGCCAAAAATGGTGATAAACCAGATATAAAGTACAAATCTTTAATCATCCTTTTAATTTTAATTTTTGGATACATGCTGAAAAAAAAATATTGAAATATGGATTTTATTTTTATTTAATTTAATTTTTTTCACTTTTGGCAATTCACAACCTCCAAAATCACTTCATTTTCGAGTTTTTAATTTTTCAATTGCGCTTTTTGGTGAACTTTTGCCAGTAAGAAAAATGGCAATTGTGAAGGCATTGGAGAAGTGGTAATTAGTCAGTCACTAGGTAATTTAGTTGGTTGGTAACTTTGTTCCATCATGGTGCTTGACTCGATTATGGATTCTCATGAAACTTTTCCACATGGATGATGACAATATTGATCAAGTGAATAAAATTCATGAAAATGGATGAAACTTTGCACATGGATGAAAATGACAACAAATGCAACGATCTGAAATTGATGTAAAATTGACCCATATTCATTCGAACTTGCATATGGATGAAATTGGACCACATTACCGCTGAAGATGTGGATGAAATGGCCTCATCTCTTTAGGGATTATCAACACATCAAACTCTCTAAATTGATGAAATACAGATCATGGAAAATAAATGTTGACATGGATGAAATTGAATCATGTAAATTCAAGCCCATGACATGGATGATCTTGGAGAATATAGATAAAAATTACGAATTAAATGAAATTGATAGAGATATTTAAAAGGTCCCACATGGATGAATTTCATGACATGAAATGGTCTAGCCATTTGAATGAAATTAACCAACATGAAAAATCACAATGCAAATACAATTGACTACATGGATGAAACATTTGGCTGAACTTCTTGACATTGGTGATATATGGAGGTGGATGAAATTGGTTGTATATAGAAGTGGATGAAATTGGAAATTTTCCATCCACATTGATGACATAGATTGCATTAATTGCACAAACTAAACATGACCACACCAATGAGATTAATGAATATACAAGGATGCAATGAAACTTTGTGTCAAATTGAATCACTTGATGTTGATCACACAAATCATTGTATGGGACATGTGGATGAGATTTATGGCCATTTTCATCCACGAATGTTGTTTAATACATGTTTCGTACATTTTCATCGACATTGCCAACTACATTTGGGTGGGAGAATTCATCTATGTTATTGAATTTCAATGTGGTAAACTTTTTCACCATCCATTTTATAAATGTCATCCACACATTGTCATTTTCATTCCTTAGATTCATTTTCATCCATGTGTAGTTTTTACCATTTATTAAATTCCATGAAAACTAATAATTGCATGCGTGTGATGAATTTCATATATTAAATAATCCATCCATGTGATATGGCTATGTATGTTGTAAACTTCATCCACATGTGTTGATTTCATCCTTGTGCTCATCATTGGCAATCACTTTCATCTATGTCAAAGTTCAAAGATATGACCAATTGCATATGGGTGTTCAATTTTATCCTCATCAAGTTCTCTCCACATAATTAATTTCATCCATGATCACTTTTATCCATGCACATTCATCTATTTAATTCATCCATATTTATAAGTTCACCCCAAAAACAATGTTTCATCCATTTGGCATAATTCATTGTTGAGATTATGTGCTCTTTTCATCCCTTGTTGTTAACTCTCATTTATTTCACAACCTTTTTTCCTTGTGCCATCTCCTCCTTGACTTTTCTTTTGGCATCCTACACGGCCCAAACCAATAATTCAAAGGATTGGTCTATTCATGTGTTGGTCCATGAAGTAGTACATAGTGTGATGGGCTTTCAATTTCTGAATTCATTTTCATAGACTCTCACTGAAGGGACCACTTTGTAAAGGACCAAGAATTGCATGTGAACCACAATGGCTGCACCTAGCTCCCTCCCCACTCCCCCCAGTTCATTCACAGGACTTATCAAGAGGCAAGCCTGTGTCTTCTACTCTAGCACTTGTTTCTACTTGTGTACCCTAGTGTCTCCTCACACAACCTTTCTTTTAATTGGCAAAGTTTTGTTAAAATGCGAAATCCAAAATTCAAAAAATTATGTGATTTTGGAGGTTTTTTCAATCATGAAAAAGTGATTTTGAAAAATAGTGAAAATCGCCAGATTTCTATATTTGGTTTTCAGTGTGTAGCCAAAAATATAGAAATATGATTAAAGATTTGTACTTCATATTTGGTTTCCAGCCAGATTTGGTTAAATCTTCCTAGGGATGATAGCCAGTTTTTTCTAAATCTTCCTATGGATGATCAGCACTTTGGCTATAAACAAAACTCTTTGTAGTTTACCAATTACCAGATATCATATCACTCTTCAACACATAGTGTACCGCAAAGGGGAAGTGGTCATTTTCTTGAGTAGTAAAAAATTTGGCAACATGATTGCAAAAATGCTTCTTAGTATTCAACCCAACCTCCCAATGTACACACATGGGCTTGAAGTGGTCATTTTCTAACATATAGTAAAGTAGCATAAAAGTGGCAACATTATTTCAAAATGCTTCTTAGTAGTTGACCCGAGGGCAATGTACCCACATGGCTTGAAGTGTTCCATTATATAAAGTAGCATAAAAGTGGAAAACATGATTGCAAAATGTTTGCTAGTATTTGAACCCAATGCCAAAATTGGACATAAATGCCTTGAAGAAGTGGTCATTTTCTATGTAGCATAAAAGTGGCAACATTATTTCCAAAAAAATGCTTCATGGGTATTTGACCCGATGATGCCAAAGTATACATACATACATACACTCATGGTTTGAAGTGGTCATTTTCTAATAAGTAGCATAAGAAAGAATCGACATGATTGCCAAAATGCTTCTTAGTATTTGACCCGACACCAATGTACCCACTTGGCTTTTTGATGATGGTATGATTCTGACTTGTATTCTACCCTCCATGGTCTATGATAGATCTCAGATCTTGCATGGCCTAGTGATCAACGAATTGCCAAAATTGCAATGCTGCAATGAGTTGCATCATCTATATATATATGCCTATGATTGTTAGAAATGCATTGCAAGGATGTGTAACCATGGAGTTATAATTCTCCATCTTGATTGATGCATTTTACTTAGCTTGATTTATGCAATTTGGATGAGTTGAATCTGTGCAGGTAAGCTAGGCTGAAGTGGGAACTCTGTGAAAAGTCTGCTTTCTAACAAGGAACTTTTGAATTGAAGATTACATCGATTATGTGGAAATTCATGCCTTTTTATAGCAAAGAAATGTCATGTGGCAAAACCACAAGGACAGAACCTTGTGTGCTTTCTTTTTATGAAGTTTGGCAGGGCTTCATCATTGAGTGTGTGCATTAAGCTTGAATGGACTAGGCTAACTGGCTAAATGAAAACAATTTGGTGGGTTCACTGGATTCTCTCTGCTCGCTGGAAATTACAATCAAATCAAAGAGGTGATGGCATATCCTCTTCCTACCACAAATGGCAGCATCTTTGGAATGCACATGGACCTTTGCCATAGATGATGATGCCTTGCCCAAATTGTCAGTCTCCTCTTTTCTTGTACAAGTCACAATCTGGTTGACATCAACCTGCCAGACCATTTCCCTCATGTAAACCTACCAGAGAGTGCTACAACAATGAAATAGAAGGAAAATGATAAAGGAAGGATGCAAGTCCTAGTCTAATTTTACTAGAAGTCCCAAACTCCATTGCAACTTTGTTTAGAACTCTAATGTGTAAAAAAGGTGCCAACTTGAAAAGGGGTGTCTAGTGTCCACAACAAAGTTGCATCAACTTTCAGCAATGTCCTTTTGTCATCATGAAGGAGGATGGATGTTAATGTCCACCTCAAGAAGTGGGAGGAACAGATGCATTGTCTTTTCGCTTTGTGCTTAGGTTAGTGCTTGGTTTGTGTTCGGTGTGTAATGGTTTTGTAGGTGTTTTGAATAATGGCGGCATCATTCAATGAAGAGTTTGTTTCTCTTGTCTATGATCTTTGAATGTTGTTTTGTGGATTTGGTGATGGTAGGGAGGATAAAATGTCGACTATGAGGAGGAGTTCAACAAACAACAGACTCAAGAATGCAAGAGGAGAGCAATGAATCTTTTCTCCATAGACCTAAGTGATTTGGTTAAGAATAATAAAACAATTTGCATTGTGTAAATTGTTTATGTATAAGTTGGTGACTGAACTTTGGACCCAATGACTTGATGTGGAATTTGTCTCTTCTTGCAGTAGTAGTTTAGATTAGGTTTTAGCTTTATAAACCAACAATGGAAAAAAGGAACTTTGGCAAAAGATGATGAAGAATGTGAGGCAGCTTGAACTTTAGCATGGGAGTATGTAGGGAATGTGCAAGAATTTGCATTGGGGGAAGACAATGTCAACCATGGTATAGTTGAGGTTTAGACCTAAACCATATTGAGCTATTGGTTTATTTTCAGCATTTCAAAAGTATTATCCGAACAATTTTCCTTTTTTTAAGTTGGAATTAGTATGTGAACAACTAGCAATCACAAAAAAATTAGGAAACCAAAATGAAAATCTTGTAGTCCAAAGCAAGAAAGTCAAGAGCTACCATGGAATTTAATCAAAGTGGTGTTGTAGACATATTTGTGAAAACTCTAAAAGGGTTTCATTCAATTGGGCTGAACTAATATATATTATTCAATAAGATGATAATAAATGATTTTTTGAAAATCTTATTGGTTGATTTACATATAACAAGGAATCCTTATGATGTTGAGAATGTAATAAAATATCATTTTTTTTCCATGTAACAAAAAAAATAATAAATTATATGCATTGAAGGCCATCACCTATTGTTGCATTTGGGACAATATATATTAATGATTTTCTTTTTCTTTTATTAAAATGAAGCATACAATAGTTGTACTAATATAAGTTATCATTGGTCATAGATGGAACAACTATGATTTTGGTTTTCTGTATCTTTTTATTGGAGTTAGGCATACAAAAATTGTAATAATATAATTTATCAATGGTCAAATAGAAAATAGTTGTGATTTTGATCAATTTCAATTTTTGTAATATTTTGGAATATTATAAAGCATGTCCATTTTTGTGACATTTGAACAAACTAATGTGTGTTGATTGAGATTAAGTGAACGAATTGGGTATTCATACATGCAAAAGTGAATTGCAATAAATTGAGTTGAACCCATGCATTATGTGGAAAAATGTCAAAGTGAATGTTAGGTTCTTCATAAATCAATCTTGTAGCTTGGGTGGTATCAAGCTTGTGTCATTTAGGGGATTGAGTTTTGGGTTAATCCTTGGCATACATGGACAATGTGATGGAAATATCATAAAATAAAAGATTGTAAATTACATTGGATTTGTGTTGCGTGTAAATTAAAGGTTAAAAATTCATAAGGATTTTAGTACATTAAGAATTTTGATCCAATGGCAAATCCCAAGATTATTTTGTTGCTATAGATTTGTAGTATGAATGTTCTTATGGTGTTGTGATAGTCATATCTTGTTTTATCAAATGCATTCTATTTTAAATGACGCAAAAATGCAATTTCTTGGAAATTATGTTATTATTTCCATCCATCTATTGTTCGAATATATAATCACAACATCTTGAGTTTGTGTCTTTTATGTCTTAGGAATGTTTAAGTTTCAAACCTTTAATTTCTGGCCACATAACTACCAACTACAATTAACAAATCAAAAGTGAAAATTGGGGTGGTGACATATGTTGCACAAGAAAAATGCCTTCCAAACAATATGTAAACAAAAGAATTGAAAACAACAAGGCATCTTCCAAAAGTAGGTGAAGGAATGTGTGGTTGCCAGCCATATTCCTAAAATCAAAATTTTGATAAATGAAAAAGGAAAAATTGTTGGCTTGAAATCAATTTGGAAAGGAATAGGGAAGGAAGTTGCATACCAACATTTGGATTTCACATTTGGATCACACACCCAAAAACAATTGGATGTAATATATGAAGACCTAGCCAAACAAATTTGGTATGACCATCCTTTAAAACCCAATGTTTTGAAGACTTACATGATAGAACATTTTAGCTCCTATTGGAGAACATTGAGGAATGAGAAACAAAAGGGACAATGCATGTCCTAAAAATGTCTTGTAGAGATGTGAGATGCAAATGTCCCCTTTTGCCAATAGAGAAAATGACCATATGCAAGAATTGTTCATGCCCAATTACAAGAGCCAATAATGTTGGGATGAACACCATCAACCTACTTCATAGAGCTATAGGTATCATGCAACTTGGATGTTGTATGTTGCAAATTGTTATCTTATTGTTACACTCCCTTAAATAATACAAAGTTTTTAGGACAAGAGGTGCATTTTCATCCCAAGTAACCAAGTATGACTTATTTTGTTGTGGGTAATCATGAAACATCATTATATTGTGAATTGACAAATGCTCGAAGGAATTGCACATGTGATGAAGGAAGAGGAAAGGGATGTGCAAAAGCCAACAACAAAGGTACCATCTTTCAAACCTCCATGTGCATGTTTTAATTTAATGGTTTCAACATATTATAAAGTACAACCATTATGGTAAATGACTTAAACATAACATTGGACTAATAGATTTCTTCAAATATATTATTGAATTTATTATTAGTATTATAGTCATAAAGAACACATATGACCAAAAGCCTTAAAATCATTATGGACAAGTTATTTAAAACAATAATCATTGAGGACATGATGTGGCAGATATCATCCATTAGTTTTAAAGGACATACATGAAATCATTAGTGATAGTTTAATCATTGTTACATTACTTCTTTAAGTTATAATATTTATTATTATTGATTTATTGTATATAATAAGATTTTTTCAATTTCAATTTTTTCCACCTTATCAATTGTTTACATGTGTCACTTCTTAAGCTAGGTTAAAAACCTAATTTAAATGTTTAAGTAGACTCCTAATCTACCTATTTAAGGTTCACCTAGGTACCTACCTAACCTAGGAAGTTTAGGTAGGTGCATAATATTTCCACAACAAATGTCATTTGTGAAGATTGATCCTTGGACCCCAAAGATCAAATTCAATTCTTTTACCACCAAGCTACCTCACTTGTTGTGTAAATAGTCTAACATTTATTTTATTTAAACCATATTTCATTTCAACATTACACAAAACCTCAAATTTCACAATTCATATCTTATTGATAATTTGTCCAAATGAAAAAATTGAAAATTTATTGATAAATTTCCTTCAATAATGTACACAATTATATAAATTATTTTAAATATATATAAATTCATTTCAATAAAAAATTGAATTTTTTAATAGAATAACATTTCAATGATCATTCTTTGAAAAAAATAATTCCAACACACAATTTGTAAATGGAAAAACCTTTGTGGTTAATACATGATTAAATAAAATATATTTTCAACATTTTAAATTTTCATTTGATTTGAAATTATATATTATACAATTTTTTTTCAATATATCATAATTTTATCAATAACTTTTAATTTACATATTTGAATTCATATAATTTATCCACATAAAATATTTATAAATGGATCATAAATCAATTATATATATAATTAATTTATAATATTATTTATATTAAATATGATGAATAAATTATATTTTAATATTTTATTTTAATGTACAATATATAATTTATTCACATTGAATATTTAAAATGGATCATATATCAAGTATACTTAAGAAAAATGTAATAAAGGTTGTTATATTATCTATATGTGTAATATTAATCAAAAGTAATTCTTTACAAGTTGTGATTCATTATGTCCATTGTTACTCATATTAAATTATTGATAATTGTTTTTCATTGTAAAATAATTGTATGACCACATTGTCTACATAATGACACATCATTTTGTCCATGTCATTTGCATGGTTATTCTTTAGACATATTTGAAATGACTTTATCCTAATCAAATTTTCAAATGATAACTTGAATATCCACGTCACTTTGTTATCAATCATGAATGTCATAGGGATGAAAACTTGCAATGAAAAAATGATGTCATCTTCCTATTACAACATCATCATCTACTAGTCAAATGCATCAGTAGTATATGACTACAATTTTTTCCACATAAGATGTGAAGTAAAATCTTATGATTGTAATCAATTACGTAGTCGTTTATGACATTTAATCATTGACTTTTTGGTTGCAAAGGAGATAATTCCTTCTAATGTTAAGACCAAGTCCAATTGATTAAACTTTAATGACATAAGCTCCCAAATGATGCAAGCTTTAATGACAAGGATCGTATTTAAATGACATAAAACTCAATGAAATAGGCCCACCTTGCACAAACCCTATTAACATATATAGGCCCTATTGACATTTACATCAAACCCAAGTGACACCAACCTTAATGATACTGCAAATTTGACTGACATAGGTTGGATAATATGGACCTTAGTGGCATACATCCCATTGGCATAATACACCAAGCCCCATGTGACACAAACCTTAATGACATAGGCCTTAGTGGCATAATGATAAATGACATATGACATATTAGTGACATAGACCTAAGTCCTAGTAAATGACATAGGCCACTAATGATATTAAATGGCATGCGTTCAATGACATAGGCCATTGGTGGCATAAACATTAATGACACCAACCTTAGTGGCATAGATCTTAATTGCATATGCCTTAATGACGTAGGTCTTTGGGCAAAATGTGTTGTATTTTATAAGGGCTAGCATATACAAACCATGATCATGTTAAAGAAAGGGGGGAGGAGAAGAGGCAACAAAGGTGCCAAGAAAAATTAGCATAATTGCACCTTGCACTAAAAATGCCTGTAAGGGGCACATCAGATCAAACTTGTCATTATGAGAAGACATCATTAGAACTTAATGTGAATAGAAATTTAGTGATAACAAGTGGGGTGATAAGAGGGCAACCTTGTAATGGCACTTGCAATGGTGGCATTTACTCCACACCCTAATGAAAATTTTAAGTTATAGCTCAATGGTATTAATGTATATAAAGTAATGGACATGGACACCCTCAAGATAGCTACATATTGTTATCTAAGGCATTAGCTGAAATTAGACATATGCACACTCCATATTATACCTTGCATGCATATGCCCCACATGCACTTGGGATGGGTGGGCTATGGGGCTTAATTCCATCCATTGGCATCTTACAAGCTAGTGGTGTACATAGAAGCAAAGTAAGTTTAGTTTCTTACAATTCCCCTGAAAATTTGCACTATCAATGATGAACACATCCACTTACCCTCCACTTAGGTATTCAAAAAAGAAGCATCGCCATGGTTGCCTTCCACATGTGTCCATGTGTGGTGGAATGGCATGAGTCCAATTCCACCTAGGTAATAATAAAGAAGGTGGCATTGTCATAGTTGCCTTCCACTACAATCAATGTATGGTGGAATGGTCCAAATCTCATTTCATTTAAACAATAAAAAGGTGGCATTGTCACACTCCTTTCCACTACAAGCATTGTACATTGGATTGGCATGAAACCCATTCCATTTAGGTAGTCAAGAAGGTGACTTTGTCACACTCCCTTTTACTATATTCAATGTATGGCGGAATGGCATGAGTCCCATTCCATTGAAATTACATTTGAGTGGATGTGTGTAATGGCACATGACCATGTTTTATATTAGTGATCATGATCAACTAAGGGGATATTGCTTGGGTGCAACTCAACATGGAGTTTTTCACCAAAATACATAAACAACATAAATGATTTTTTTAAAAATGCATGCAAAACAACCTAAACTACATGGGTTATGAAAGGATATTATGTTATGCATTGGTCATGAATAATGTTTAACATAGGATAAAGTGATTCCAATTTATCATGAGGTCACATTTTGAACCTACATAGGCACATTAAATTACAATAACATGATTAAAATACATCAAAAGATATGATATCATTATCCAAACACCCAAGCAAATGTAAGGAATATATGAAAAAACTACTACTACAAATTGTTGAATGTAACCTCTTTATGTGTAACCCCAACTTCTATACAATAATGCCTTCACATCCTTGAGTATAATTCTTTTTTAATTTTTTATACACATCATAGATATATTCCATGACTTTCTTCAAGAGCTCATCTAAGTTGTATTGATGAATATTGAGCATTTTACAAATATTCATGAAAAAAATAAATTTAATTGAGTAATATTCATGGGCTCTTTTCTTTAAATGTGTTATGACTTTGGATTTTTTTTTCTCATATCTATCCATTACACATGCCAAAGGATATAGCCTAAAGTTTTCATTGTTATAGAAAAATGAGACTTGCCACAAATTTGTATTCTTCATTGTCATGGCCCCTTTTGAAGTCGTGCTCCTAAAATTTTAAATTTTCACAACTAAATTATAATTATTGAATAAAAATTCATTTAAATTTTCTTTGAAATTATATCCAATGTCAACATAAAATTTGTAATATATGCCACAATAATACCCACATATTGTACATCAAAATGGATGAAACCATAAGGTTTACTTCACATGTGTCATGAATCACATGCCCTATTTTGTGAGAGAAACCACATTAGACTATAGTGAACTAATTTGAAACAACAAAAATGTAGACATTTTAAACATGACTATCACATCAAAATTCAAGCTACTTCATAATTTTTGACAATTTGGATTAGGGTACATATGTATAAGGTTTGTAAACTTATATACATATATATAAAAGGATAAAAATAAATGATGAACATCTATCATTATCACAAGGTACAATTAAAAGTAAATAATTCATAATTCATTTTACATGCACATTATGGATGTAAATGAATAAACATATGGTAAAAGGACAATGAATCAAAAAATGTATAATATGTTTAGAACTATGTTGGGGTTTTCTACAATTGATGTTCCAAATATGAACACATGATTTTAAAAACATGTTACAAATATATTTAATACAAAAACGGTCATCAAACACTTGTAGCAATACATTAAAAACATTCTTATACTATCAATTGGTAGTTGAATCTAAAAAGCAAAGATGAAAAAAAAATTAAACCAATTAGTCATCATAACTCAAGCAAATCCATCAATGATGCATAAGTCATATATTTTTGTGAATATATATATAACCCACATCAAAACAATTAACAACCTTATTGTCCAAGTGTATGATACTAACCAAATATGGTTACATTTGAATTTTCTAACAATTGTGCAGGGTAACAAAACAAGTAGTCAATGAAATTACCAATGGGGCATGGTATTTTTTATCTCTGTATCTTTGCATGATTATGCAAAGGTAACATATTTACTTGCACAACCCTACTCATGGCATCCAAAGGGTTGGAATATTAAGGTGTTCATAGGGCAAAAAATATATATTGACATCAATAGTTGGGGTTGGAATTAATATGTTAATCCTTTTCCTTGGGCCTTTTCTTTTGTTGCATAAAAGAGATGTTTGATGCAAGTTTCCTATGATATTGTTGTTTCCTTAATGCTTCTTTTAATTTTCCTTTGTGGCTTAAATTCAAATGATACTAAAGGCAACTTGTATCAACATTCATACCCAACAATTGCTATATTTCATGCATTTTATGGGAGAACAACAACATAATTGAATGATTGTTAACCCAATTTTAGCATCATACAATAAGAAATGTTATTGTCAATAAATCAAATTTCACTATAATAAGCAATAATACAATTATTCACATACAATGGGGCAAACTTATCCTTGGGTGGTATCACTAAAGCTAAATTTCTTATAACATCATTAACATTTTTTTTTGTAATTGTATTGGGAATAAACTCTTATTGTTGTTTGAAGCTTTTTAAGCAGTTATTAGATGAACGTATTGATGATTATGGACATTGTAATCAACTAATGTCAATAGCCAAAAAGCAAGAAACAAGTGCAACAATTTCAATGTTTTCCAACCCTTAATGCAAATAGTAAAAAGTTTGAACATGTCACTTAATGATGTCCTTTGCTTCCAAACTTTTGAGGGGGGGGGGATGGGGGAAGCCTTGAATTCAAAGTAGGTTTTGTAATCTTTTGGTTATTGCATAAAACAAAGTTATCATCCATTCGTTAACATTCAATT
>Ga0209208_10008632_pt1 | contig 13552 bp, 5 predicted proteins | sample S1TSphfallax_3_FD_187694 | JGI IMG/M metagenome (GOLD analysis project Ga0209208, IMG submission 187694) | Host-associated microbial communities from peat moss isolated from Minnesota, USA - S1T2_Fd - Sphagnum fallax MG (SPAdes) (version 2) | ecosystem: Host-associated > Plants > Peat moss >...
TAGTTTGTAATACCTTCATATTTTTAAAGTTATCTTGTTGGTTTATTTGCAATACCTTCATATTTTGTAGGTTTTTATTTTTGGCTTGTTTGCAATACTTTCATCATTTTTAAAAATTACTTATTGGCTTGATTTTGAATGTTGCTCTTGTATAGGCTCCAATGGCTTCACATGAAAGTGATCAAATAAAAGTACCACCAAATCATGCAACAGAAGATGCAAATTGGCCTCATGAAAGGTCAAGGTGGAAATGCAAGATCAATGGATATATCGACACTTATGTAGCTAAATGATTACTTTGTCAACATTTAGACAACAAACACAGGCTTCACATGGAGGTAGGAAAATTTGGTCGTCCTTTTACTCATGTTGGGGGACCAAGGTAATAAAATCACCGTGCTATGAATGTTCGAATTTTGAACAACCCACATGCAAGGCTAAAGTGGAATGAAAAAAAGGCCCTTAATAAAGTGAAAAAGAAAGTGGAATTAAAATGGGATGAACTCCAAGCCCAAGCACAACAAATGGAACAGGTTAAGTGGCTTTTGTTGGTACATTTAACCTTTGAGATCTTGTTGGGCATCATTGGGATTCCAGCATGAAGGTGGGGTTCATCCCACAAAGTGCATGGGCACGCCTTGAGAAGGACAAAAACCTTGTTGAGACAATTCAAGCAAGTAGAGTTACCTATGCAAAGCTTTTGAAAGTTGCATGGGGCACCCGAAATTAGACATTGGAATCCAGTAAACACAACCGAACCAAAGAAATGGATGCAATATCTAAGTATCACAATTCCGAAATCATTCATGGGTGATATATTTCCATATTTTTATTTATTTTTTAACATTGTTTACATCTTAACATGGAAATCTTATTTATTTATTTGTTTTCTTGTGTTAGGCTTCAAGGCACAACAAAGGAAGCTTTTGTTGCAAATATAATTTAACTTGCACTTGAGCATCATCAATTATCATCACTGTCGCAACCCTACTTTGGCCAAGTGTGGGGGTGAAACCCAACACTTGGAAAAAGTGGGGATTTGGAGTCCTCTGGGACTCCCGAATATTCAGAGCTCGACAGCAAGGGGAAAAACACCTCGCATTGGGTTGTTTTTTGTGCCATTGAAAAGGTCTTGAAACGTATATATCGAAAATGCCCTCGCATTCTCGATTTGGACATCTGTAGCCCAAGTTATGGGCAAAAGAAGGGCCGGGAGTCAAACTGGCAATTTGACTCCCGACCACTAAAAGTCGGAAATCGACCAGCTCCCGATGTCCGACTCGGAAGTGCGATACGTCGTTGGAAAGAAGTCGACGAGGGCTACAACTTCGGTTCAGACCTCGTTGCGATCGGAGGTCAGGGCGAGGAGCTATGACCTCTCAAAGTCCCGGGAGTCCAGAACCGAGACACTTGGGTGGATTTCAGGACTCCAACTTGGGAGTCCCGGGAAAAAGAGCCATTTGGATGTAGCCTTCGCGGAGCATCGCAAAGTATACTATATGGGGGATGGTGGTGGCAGCCCCCAAGTCCGGGCCGTGGTGAGTCTTGTGGTCCGAAGTGCCTGTGGCTTGTCCCAACACCAAAGAGTGTTCCAGAATGTGATCTAATCACTTGGGTGGTTTGTTTTAACACAGATTCAAGCTTGATCAATTAATACCTCTTCCTAGTCTAATCCCTGGGCTCCCAACTCAACCTTCTACCCCTTTCTAGAGTTGAAAGCCGGGAGCGTGCCTCCAAGTCTCAACTTCCGCAACTTGACTTTGTGAGACCCTCAAGTGGGTTTCACCCTATGACTTGGGAGCGCGTCAATCACCATGTAGCAAAATATCGCACCAGTATGGGCATTCCTTTTAGTTCATCCTCTTAGAGGAATAATTCTAGATATAATTTTAATGCACATATGCACCATTTTGCATCAAGCCATTATAGATTAACTTAACATGATATATTTTTGTCACCATCTTTTTTGTAGTGTGGTTATTTTGAACATTTTTGCATCAATCCACTTGTTTTAATTTTGGGATTTGTGGATTTTAGGTTCATCTTATGCCATGTTGCACACAGTACCCCCATCCATTACAAATGGATTACATCTACTATAAACCAAATGAACAATACCTTCATCTAATAGGGTTAGCACATTTTATAGCCATGCTAAAACATTTAAACAATACCTTCATTATCCTTATCATCAACTACTCACACAATAACCTTAAAGAAAACATGTAATTTAATATTTTCATATAATTACATTGCCCATTTTCATGAAAGGACCCCTTGGTGCATAAATCGGTGTGCCTATGCATGTATTGTAAACTTTTGATCTTCTAATGTTTATGGTTAGGTTTTCCATAAAACATTTCAAATTGCAATACACACATATCAACCAACTTATGTTCATGTTCCATTACTTTAATATAATTTTTTTCCTAATATATGTTTCAAATAAATAAGGGGAACATTGGGTTTAGGAAAATTAAGCCCACCTTTTCATCATTAATTGTTTTTAAATAACCTTTTTCCTAACATTTATATTATTTTCATGCAATATGCCCCTGAAAGATGAACCTGGAGGGAGGGACTGCATGGAAAAACTACATAATCTCATTCAAGTAGGAGTATATTTCAAATTTCAATCAAAGGAAAACTCAACTAAAATATTGGCTGGGCCACATCAAAATATCCTCAGTGCACTATTCTGAGTCCAACCCAACTTTGGTTCACCTTTCAACAAATGATAATGTGATTCAAATTACTTAGTTTCAAGGGACAATCTTGACAATTTTTTTTGGGTGATATACCTTTCTGATTGGTTTGTCACCCAAAACTAAAAAACCCACACTTGACACACTGACACACTCCTAACATAGAAATTGTTCACATAGCCCACTAATTGGCACTAATCTAAGTGAAAAAACTGAAACTTTTTAAATCTCCATGCAAAAGACAAATACACTTCTTTGGTCTCCCCATATAACAACAAAGAAGAAATAATAAGAGAACAAAAGAACAGAGAAGAACAAAACAACATGAAAGGAAAGCAATGAATTCATGAGAAATGCTGATAAAATCAGAAAGCAAAAAAAAACCTCTAATTCTTTTGTACATGTGGCGCACCCATGTAAGTGAAAACAATAGAACTTCTTTGAACTTTCATAACCGTTTTACAAACTAAATCTTATATATTAATTCACTTAGTCTGTCCGTCAATCAGTCTGTTGAGGTCCTGAAACCCATATCACTTTTAATAAAATTGTCCCCCCGAACTCGAGGGCCCAAAAACTATTTAGAACCTCGAGTTCTTACTTCTTACTTTTATTTTTATGTCCATTTCCGTGCAACAACTGTCGTCGTCAATGGGGGAGGTATTTTTGGGATTTGGAGGGTGGGTGAGGAGATTTAAGTGCGCTTTTTTTGGGCTAAGGGTTTAGGAGGGTCATGATTTTCATTTTTTTCATGGAGGGGGGAGGGGGTGGGGGTGGGGTTCTAGGGGTCTTAATAGGTGGAAGTGAACCGGAGTGGGAAATGCAAAGGACCGGGTGGGGGGGGATCGACGAGGTGCATTATGCACCGGGTTCACACTAGTCAAACCAAAAGTTCACCTTGAGGGTTCTGTCCATGTGACCAATAGAAACAACTGAAAAACAATACAACTCTTTTGGACCTCCACAACCACCTTGCAAATTAAACCAAAACAAAAGTTTGCCTCAACTGTTCTTTTCTTGTGGCTCACCCATGTAAGTAAGCAAAATAGAACTACTTTGGACCTTAACAACGACCTTGCAAACTAAACCAAAGCAAAGTGTGTCATGATACCAAAAAGTCACCCATGACCTATTTTAATAGAAAAGAAAAAACTCACTACAAACAACTCCCCCCCTTCCAAAAACAATAAAACAAAACTCACGTCACTCGGCCCCTTCCAAAAGAAAAAAATCATGGGCCTCAGGTGCATGTTGCATCTCCTCATTGGCTCAACAAGAATTTGATTCTAAATTTGTTGGCCATGTTTTCATCCACAGTAATGCTAGGGGTACTAATTGGGATACATAGTTTATTCCAATATAGAGGTGAGAGAAAGCATGTGAGCGAAGCCATACAAAATCTCTAGAATATTTTACTTGCACTCCACATTTTATCTTGTTCTTTTTACCTTCTGTTAAATGGTGGAGGACGGTTAGCAATAGCACAGTTGATCTGGGTTCAAATTGAAGAGTAAGAGATCCTTTTCTAAGGAAAAACAATTCCCTCCTATTTGGAAATGGTCAATTCCTGGCATTTCAAAGGAACCTGAGTAAAACTAGAGCCATAACACATCTGCATCAAATCTAGCTTTGAGGACTGGCTTTTCCAGCTCACCAAAATTAACATGCACTCCAATTTGAAGTCATTTAGAATTAACAGGTCCCAGGGGTCAATCTTTAATAAATATGATGACCAAGTTGGTTCTAATTAGCTGAGTCAACATGAGTTTGTTGAGAAAAAATAAAACCTAATACTTGTTCTACAACTTATTTACAAGTATATGTATATAGTAAATCCTAAACATTATGGATGTCAACTTGTATTCTTGTCAATTTTGTGATGTAACAAATTAAATGGTGATGATTCATAGGAAGATTTAGTGATTAATTTGGCTAAAATCTATATATGAAAGTGGTTTCTTAAAAATATCCATCAATATTTTTGGGTTACTGGAACCATGTACATAAATCTCAAAAAGCAATTTTCTTTGAATTTTGGTTGAATTCTAGCTATTGAAAATCTCAAAAAACATTTTACCACTTTTAATTTTTCATATACCTTTTTGCCTATATATATAGCCAGCAAAAGAGAAGCTAATGCATGTGTACATAGCAACAACCTGAAGTTGGCATTGTAATAATTAAGGCTCCACATGAAATGGGCATATGTTCTTTACTTGTTAAGTCAGAAACACATTTTGCCTTCATTGAAGTGCAATTATAACATGGAGGTACCTTAGGGGCCATCTACAAAAACATTTATGGTTCAAGTAAGAGTAACGTAATTTAAAATTAGTTCAAACCAATGATCACCACAGTGACAGGTTTTGGGCTGATTCAGGTTTTTAACTTCAGCGCAAGCAGCATTGTGAAACTAAGTCGGACCAGTCTACCAAGCTCCTACTGGAAATGTGACTGAAACATTGTTGGATCTTAACATCACATCCCCAGATGGTATATTGTGATTTGCACTAATTAGATGGGGTTTCTCCCAAGTTCAATTCTTTTTTGCAAAAGGAAAAACTGAAACTATGAAGGCTCCCCAAAGTAGGAGGTTGTACTTTAAATACCAAGTTCCTCTAGTTTGACTCACCTATGAAGGAAGGTGTGGTGTTATGTTTTGTCATCATGAGATCTCCCAAACTGGGGCACTTCAGATTGCATTCTTCATACTTTACCTACCACTCATGTTGGACACAAAATAATTTGCAGAAGGTGTGTAAAAAAGAGAAATTTTTCTTGATATTTGTTCAAATTGTTGAAAATCAAACTCCCATCAGCTTACTATTATAAATACACACACAAAATGTATTTTGCATACTTATTCCTCAATTGTTGAAATTTTGGAAAATTAAAATTGAAATTGTCAAACCTCATTTTCTAAAATAAATAAATATTGCACGGAGAAGTGTTGAACATCCGTCATAGGTATGATACTTTTGAAAAGCTCTCAACAAGTAAGGGTGCACTGACTTGGTTTCATAGCATTTTTTTTTCGGACTTGCAATGTAAGAATTTTTAAATATTGAATGATTTTTTCACTAAAAATTAAATTACATCATAACTAATAATTGGGATGTGCCTTTGATGTTGTTGGAAAGATCTCGATGAGCAGGATAAAATGGAATTTATTTCATAAGCTCTGGACTTAGAATTTGAGAGATATTGGAATTTGAGTGATTCAGTTGAAAACATGGTGACACTTCCAGGTCTACCATTCAATTCAAGTATGACTTCCTTTCATATTTAACTCTTCAAAAATTGGATATATACTTTGCAAAACAATGTCGCATGTTGAGTTTCCTTATTTTGCAATTGGTTCACACTTGGGCCAACAACACAGGCCACTCTAGTACAGGTGAAAGGAGGACAACATTTGCCAAAACATATGGAATGGCAGTGAGGTGCTACTAGGAATGTGTTGGGGAACATGTTGAAAACTTGGGAAACTTAATGGGAGTTCATTGGGAACTTGATGGGAACACATTGGGAGCCAAGGGGAAAATGAAAAACTTTTCCAGCAGCCACCTCAACTCAAAAGAAAAATAATTGGGGCACTTGAATGCATGATACGCCTTCTCATTGGTTGCATGTACTCTTTATTTTGAAAACTATTGGTCACCTGTTTTTGGCATCAACTATTAGCCTTTCTAAGAGCATGGGTATATATTAACATATATTGTTAATATACTATTGTTATTTATTTGTTGTGTTTTCCATTACTTAGATGGGTTGCCTCCCAGGTTGAAATTTGTATTTTACAATGAGCCAATTTGATTAACCCCACATCACCAAAAAAACAGAAACTTGGCAAGCTCCCCAAAAATAGAGGTGTAATTTAAAAGGAAATGTTTCTTCCCTTTGTCCAATTATGTAAGTGAGCAGGGAGACCTTTGAGCAAACAATATAAGATTAAGTGAATAGCTTACAACCGAGCATTCTATCCTTGTCCATTGTCATTGTCTATTGTCCCACATGCCCAAAAAAAAATATATAAAAAAATTGAAAAAATCCCCCTTGCCAAGCGCCACACCCAAAACAAAACAGTTAGCCTAACTGAGTGCTCAGTGGCCAGCCTTTCTATTGGTTATAAGTAATTCTTATTATCTAAAACTATTGCTCACCTTTATTGGGCCTGGGCTAATACTCCAATCACAGGTTGCAAGTACTTGTTATAATAAGTTTCAGTTTTGAAGGAGTCAAGTTTGCATATTTGGAAATGTCCTAGTCCGGGTTATATAGTTCTAGAAAAGGGTTCAATTTTAATGGTTTGTAGTTCATACAACACCAATACTGCACAACCCTCCAATTATCCTCCAATCTTGAGCTATGTACCTAGTAGGTAGAATTGGACCCAATTTCCAAATAGGACCAAGTTTCGAGTTTTTCTAAGGAACCTGATCAGAAATGGCATTGGAGATTCCATTGCCTGAATGAGAACCCAAACCGGAGAACCATGGTTTGGAGCAGTGATTATTTTGTGGGGTGAATTTTTGCAGTGTGGCTACAAATGTTTTTGGGATAAAATCAGAAATTCTTTTCTCTTGTATAAATTTGAGAAAGAAGCCTCAAAAAAGGAAAAAATTGCCAAAGATTTGAAACCACAAAAATTGGAAAGAAAAATAAAACAGAGAAAACTTTTGTTTAGACATTACCAATCAAAGACAAATTTCATTTTTATCTTTAGATAATGAAATTGTTAAAACCCAATATCACCTGATGGTGGGCTTTAAAGTAGTTTCATATTTCAAATTAATAATCTTGTGTGGGATTTTCTATCTCTGCAGCAAAGACTAGCAGGGATGATTTTTGTTAAACACCAAAGCTGGTCATAGTTTTCTTTTTGAAGGTAGAAATGTTTGGATATCCAGGCATATAGAAGAAAAGTATGTATGTTTGTGCCCTGGCTATTTAGCCTAGGTGAAAATAGGTGATCAACAATTTTGAAAATGGAAATAACATGCAATTGTAGCCTAGGAGGGGCTTCAGAACTATGAGGATTAATTTTTTATTAATCCCTTCTAGCACAATGTAGACTATCAAACATATTTCAAAACAACACTTGCAATATTGGTCATTTGCATGAATTTCAACATGAGACTTTACATTCTTTTGGGATAGGATCGCCCACATGCCTAAAGTCAAATCTTTATGTGAGAACTACACCCCAAGGGAGTTCATCACACGTCCCTAAAGTTTTTTCTTTATTGGGATCACTCACCAAAAACTATAAAGTTTATAGAATGGTATTCACAACAATCTCTACATTTAATTTTTTCAAAGATTCCTATTCACATATGATATTTCTACAAGTCTACATTTAATTTTTTCAAAGATTCCTATTCACATATGATATTTCTACAAGTCTTGATCTAATTAATAACATGAAGTTATTGAATGCAATTTATGCTCCAAAAGCTCCAATTTTTACCCCATATATATTTTAAGGAAAGAAGTGAATGAATAGTTAACCACATTCATGCCCATAGTGTACATAATGCTAATTGGTGGTGGAAATGAAAAAGACAATACTTTAGTGAGATTTTTACTAGCAAAATTACAAAGCTGAAAGAGGTTGTAGGAGGTTAGAATGTAGGTTGTAGAAACTACATGTATTCAATAGTGGAATAGAGCATTATGGAGTTAACAAAAAAATTCAGCAATTTAGTTTTGGTGATTATGTTATGTGGTTTCCAAAGGGCAATAAATCGCACCTAGGGAAGTTTACTAGGAAATGGTTTGGATTGTACAAAGTACAATATGTGTTGTCAAATGACATTATGCTATTGGTGACAATTGAAAAGTTTGAGACTAACCCTATGCTAGTCAATGTGAATAAGCTTAAACCTTACAAATACATGGAATCTAAAGTCCATAAACAAAAACAACAAGTGCCAATATATTGGGAACAAAATGTAGGTCCAGATTTTAGGCCAAAGATTTTGATATGGAGGTGGAAGATGAAGACTATGAAATTAAAAAACCATAGATATGTAGTAATGAAGATGAAGAACGAGTGAAAGATCCTACGGTCAACATAATATTGATTTTGGAATTATAGATGATTAACAAATCTATGAATAATAACTATAGAAATGAGGGAATTGGGATGCAAAAATATGAGGATGATCTGTCAGGGGTATTATTTGAATCAGTAGCTATAGGCAATGTAGAAGAAAATGGATATCATGGTAATGTTCATTATTTATCATGAACCATTCTTGTCTAATGAAACCATAAAATGTACTTGCCTAACTAATGGGTTACACACATGACCACATCACTCGAATAGGATTGCAGTGAAAGTTGAGTATGGAATAGTCTCATCGTTGCTTGTAGTGCTGCCACACAGCTTTAGGGGTGATGGGGTATTGATGCACACCTTCCCCATACATTTCTAAAAGTATTCAAACTCTTAACCTTACCGTCACATTTTACACATCCTTGATTCACGATGGTTCAGAAGAAGACATTGCATGTGGACATTTTGTTGAACACTCCCCAATTACCCTCCATGCTCCCCACATTTCACATGTGTATCCATGAGGCTACTGCCCACAAAGCCATCAGACTGACATCAACTTTGAATGATCTCTTCATCAGCACATCCACAAGCCTCTTTATAAGCATTATGACTTTATAAGCACACACATTTTGGTCCCCATTGAAAGTTACACAGTTTAGGTGCTCCACAATTCCTATGATCTAACACTAAACAGTTCTAATCCCTTCATCCACATTTCACATGGAGCAGGAAGGTGAGAACTTGGAACCAGATGTCTCCCTTAAAATACCGTGATCGTTAGCATCATGGATTTCCCCATCATTCACATGTTCTAGAACCTTGGTTATTATCAACAAAGACATTGGAACCCACTTGAATGAGCTGGTCATGAACATATCTACCTGTCTTGCACTGCAAAGGTAGTCATCATGGCCACTATAGTGATATAACCTTAGTCCATCCCTTCCTTTCCCATACATTGACACAATGCTAAAGCCTTCTGCCTTTCACCACAGTTTAACTTGTCCCTAAATCCCAGTACACCCTGAGACCACATCTTGTGTCAATGTCCTTTTGAACATCTTGCCAAGCATTTTCAATGTTCCCACATTTGGTAGACATGTATATGTTTAGGAGACTATATAACTTGCAAAGACAGGTTAATGACACGATTAATCTATTGAGGTACACATGGTCTCATCAAGTGAACTTAAGATGACACTAACAGTGTTGGCCAGTTCTTCCATGTGTTTTTCAAAAATTGGCAGGGCAGGGTCTTTGTGAATTTTTTTTTAATGTCCCACAAAGGGTGTCAAATAACTGGGTTTTGAAATTTCATGAGACCTACCTAGGTATTGCTTCTTTAAGCGATATGCCCATTATCAAATTCCCTGTTTTTGGTTTATTGATAATACCTACCAGTATACATAAGCATTGGTTTTGAAATACCCAGCCTAATACCCAAGTTATAACCACCTAGTATTATGTCAACCAGTAGGTCTTTTTAATGAAACTTATGCCCAAAAAGAAATCTCCATATTTTATGCACTTCTCACAATTGCCAACTCACAATAGACACCTTGAAGTTGAAAGGGGAGCTGAATGTGGAACTAAATTTGGAGAAGTGAAGCTAAAAGAAAAGTTTCAGGTCAAATGTCTAAGGATTCAAGAACTTCTTGTGATGAGACATGAAAAGGTACAGGTTTGTTTTTGATATTCATCAAAGCAAACACCTAGCTCATAAGGATCTTGTCAAGTCACAATGTGTACCCAACAAGTACAGTCTGTGTTTGGTTTGTAACCAATTTCACAGCCTATAACAGGTTGTTTATGATAACCTACCCTTGGACTCTTGTTGATAACTAACCATTTTCTCCAATGACCGACCAACACTGGACACTACCATAGCATTCAGGGCCTCGTCAAAAGGGTTGGATCATCCAAGTTCCTGTTACATTCATGGATGCAACACTTATGCATCATGCCCTTCCTTTAGCATGGCATTTACAAGTGCATATAGGCATCATGTTGAGCATGCTCTTTAAGGCCCATTTACACTTGGAGTCAAGGCTGAAAAAAATTGGTGACCAACTTTGAGCATCTTTGGCTTGTTGTTTGGCCCAAAGTTACTAATAAATGTTAGAACAGTGACCTTATGATATTAATAAATGTTCGAACATTGGCCCCAAGAGTTGCAAACTGGCTTCCCAAATCTGGTGGTATCCTTTTTTTGAGCCTTGGGGCCAATAGAAGGCCATAAAGTTCAGCATTTATATTAGTAAGTTGGGGCAGATTCAAAACACTTATTCTATTTTAGCCTGGACTCCTATTGTAAGGCCCTTGGGGCTGATTTCAAATTTTGCAACAAAAGGAATGCTTGATTTGAGTTGAACATTGGCCTTGACTGCTTGTGTAAAGTGGGCCTAAATGTTTTCATGGATCTTGCATTTGCTATATATGACCACTATGCTGCTACCTACATCCATATTTAAGTCTTAGTTATTTAGTGTGACTAGAGTATGAATATGTGTATTCTCTTCAACTGCTCATAAAACAACACATGAATTGAGTAGTTATGTAACTTGATGTGTAACTTGATTACATAATTATTTAGGTTATAGTTTAATGGGGTAAGTTAGATGTAAGATTCCATAATTTGATCATGGTGCATTGACTTATGTCATATGCACCATGTGATATTATTTTCTTGTGATTAATTATGTAATTTCATGGGGAACCCTGTGACGTTGTTTCCTTATGATTAATTGTGCAATCTCATGGGGAACCCTGTGACGTTGTTTCTTTGTGATTAATTGTGCAATTTCATGGGGAACCATGTGATGTTGTTTCTTTGTGATTAATTGTGCAATTTCATGGGGAACCATGTGACGTTGTTTCCTTGTGATTAATTGTGCAATTTCATTGGGAACCATGTGACGTTGTTTCCTTGTGATTAATTGTGCAATCTCATGGGGAACCCTATGACGTTGTTTCCTTGTGATTAATTGTGCAATCTCATGAGGAACCATGTGATTTTGTTTCCTTTTGATTATTTGGGGAACCATGTGGTGAATAAGTATTAGGAAGTTTCTTAATTAGTTTCCTTTTGGTTAATATATAAAGAAGTGTTTGTGACCTTGAAAGACATCTTCATTTGTACAAAATTATGGTATGAATACAAAGTTTGTGGGAATTGAAATTTTAATTTTGAAAGGCTTTTGGTTTTGAATAGTTTTGGTGTTGTTTGTGTGTAGTTCATGGTAGGAAAATGGTGAGGCTTGTATAGCCAATAGAAAGGCGGGAGGATAATTTTACAACCAAAAACATAGATTTCATAACTATGTAATAATCATACATAGTTTCAATTTTAAACCCGTTCATGTTGTACAGTTACATTAACAAAAGTTTACCTGCTAGAAGTCATGAAACCTACTTGTGTTTGGTGACAAAGTTAAACAAGGTCTTTCAGGTTGAAGCAACACCCACCAGTACACCATGAGGGATGGATGGTGTGAGAACAGGAAACAATTTTCTATCAGGGTCCTATCTCATGGCTAACCACATTGGTTCACCTAGTTGATGTTTTTATAGTATTGCGCACCTTTTCATCCCTTTGACATGGTTCTTTGCCCAGAACTTGCATTTTTAATGAAAGTAGTGGTTTTAAGGCCGGTAATTTGATATATTCAAGTTTTTGGAGAACCAAGGTTGTATACAAGAACTAGTTCTTATTTGTTTTTTGGGAGTTGTGATTAAGAACCATCCTGATAACTGTCAGGGCTCAATTAGTATCCACCTAACATTGCTATTGACGCATTGTTAATGAACCACCAGTTCCAGTTCTTTGAATCAGAGAATTGTTGGTTCCAGGACTTTCAATAAACAATTCAGAATCAGAAAACCAATGGTTCCTGTTCTTTGAAAAAAATTAGGATTAAAGAACCACTAGTCCTAGTTAGTTGGAAAACTTTAAAAACTGATAGTTTTCATCATGATAGAATGAGTAATCCTATAAGCTGTTAATTGATTTTTTAATTTTTTTAGAATTGTATCTACATATCGGAACTGGTTCTTTCAGATTTTTGCCAACAAATGATTATGAATCCTAAGAATCACACTAATAACCACTAGGGGGCTGTTCTTATTTCTAATAACCACCCAACACTCCTGTTAACAGCTAGATTTACCTCCTAATCACCTAATTGCTCCTACCTATATCAGCATTGTGATAACCTTTGATCATGTGTGCATTGGTGGTGAATTAGACTCAACTTTGGGAATTTTACAAGGTTTCATCCAAGTTGGGGACGTAGTCTGCAGATAATGAAGGTAGATACAGGGTCACATAGGTCCCCGAGCATAGTGGACAAGAATCCATGTCATTTAGGACATGGGTCTACTTGGAGAAATCCACAACTTTTGCCAAAAACTTTGCACACTTCACACCGGATTTTTTTTGTTTCAGCACAGTGAAAATTCACCCAAAAAAGAACACTACTTGTAACCAGGTTTTTTTTTAAAAAATTGTTGTTTTGAAAGTTTGGCAATTTTTTCCAACATTTTAGCAATTTTTTTTCCAATTTACACTTCAAAAAAAATGTTTTCAAAATTTTCAAAAACATTGTCACCATAGTGTGAGAATTCAAACAAAAAAATTTAAATGGCAGCCAGCAAATTTAAGAATCAAAATCCTCCTCGCTTAATGAGGAGTTGCAGCATGCACCAGAGAGGTCTAGGATTTTTTTTCTTTAGGAAGGGGGTGGGGGACATGAGTTTTCTCTTCTTTATTTTGAGAAAAGGGGGG
>Ga0209208_10008633_pt1 | contig 13547 bp, 9 predicted proteins | sample S1TSphfallax_3_FD_187694 | JGI IMG/M metagenome (GOLD analysis project Ga0209208, IMG submission 187694) | Host-associated microbial communities from peat moss isolated from Minnesota, USA - S1T2_Fd - Sphagnum fallax MG (SPAdes) (version 2) | ecosystem: Host-associated > Plants > Peat moss >...
ATTCGAACCCCATAACCGGGCGCTTTCCTGCGGTTTAGTTCACCGCGCGGTTGCTTCGGCTGGCGGATTCAGCCTGATCTCGCTTGCCCTCCATCCTTCTTCCGCCCAGCCGAAGCAACCTTTATCAGTCACAAAACTCCCAAAAAAATTATCCCCCCACCTTTCCAACCACTTACAACCCCTCCACCCGCCCATCCCGCACGCCCCCACCCCAAACTCAAATCAGTAATTATGCTTTCCGAACAAACAGATTCACCCGAATCCGAGCCCCAAACACGCAACTCCGGGCGAACCGGACCAACCAGCGCCACGGGCCGGGAAAAATCCGCCCGCAACGCCACCCGCCACGGCATGTGCGCCAAAACCCTCATCATGGACAACGAATGCGAGGCCGACTGGCTCGTACTCCTCGAAACCTGGCTCACCGAATACCACAACCCCGCCGAATCCTCATTGATCTACACCTTCGTCCTCAGAACCGCCCAAGCCGAATGGCACCGCCTCCGCATCCAGCGCGAATTCGACTTTCACATGTACGGCCACGGCTCCCCGCCCATCGCCGCCTGGCAACCCCACGAAGTCAAAAACTACGACCTCATCCAGCGCTACCTCACCGCCGCTGAGCGCCGCTTCCAGCGCGAATACCGCCTGCTCGAACACCACTGGAAAACCCACCACAAAAACCATCCAAAACCGGAACCCGCCCAGCGGGAAATGCCCGAAACTCGCTACATCAACTCCGAAACCGGCGAATCCGTCGACGCCCAAGGCAACGAATACCCGCCCCCGCCCGATTGGAAACCCATCCCCATCATTCCCGGCGTCTACCCGCCCAACCACCCCGCCAATCCACTCTCCTGGCGAAAATGAACAGGAACGTTCATTGAACCTAATATAAAATTGCCTCTCATGCGATGGTTTCTTGCTCTGTTTGCATTTTTGGTGACCCGGCCGCCGGATATTCCGTTTGAGAAGCACACGCTGGACTTGGGCGCAAGCGAATCGGCTGCCATTTGCGACATCAACGGCGACGGCAAACTGGATATTGTTTCCGGCGAAAACTGGTATGAAGCGCCCAACTGGACCAAGCATCATTTCCGCGATATGAATTACACGAATTTCTACATTGACGACTTAAGCACTTTGCCGCTGGATGTGGACAAAGATGGCCATATGGATTTAATCACCAGCGGCTGGTTCGTGAAAAAAATTTCGTGGTGGCGAAATCCGGGCAACTCCGGGAAGTGGGAAGAAAAGACCATTGACAGCGGCTATCCCATCGAATTTTCATTTCTGGTGGATCTCGATAACGACGGCGCCAAGGACGAAGTGCTTCCGCAGTTCGGTGACGAAAAAGCCCCGCTCGCCTGGTATGAACGCGGCGCGGGCGGCATGCTGAAGCACGTGGTCAGCAACAAAAGTTATGGGCACGGCATTGGAGTCGGAGACGTGAATGGCGATGGAAGGAACGATATTCTCACTCCGCAAGGCTGGCTGGAAGCGCCCGCCAATCCGAGATCTGGCAACTGGAAGTTTCACGCCGATTGGAATCTTGGCTCGCTCGGATTCATGTATGTGGCGGACGTGAATGGCGACGGCCGGCCCGACGTCATTACTTCCATGGCGCATGATTATGGAATTTTCTGGCTCGAACAGAAGGCCGATCATGCGTGGCAGAAGCACATGATTGACGATAGCTGGTCGCAGCCGCATGCCATGACCATGGTGGATTTGCGCGGCGGCGCGAATCTGGGCTTTCTCACCGGCAAGCGTTATTTCGCGCACAACGGGCATGATCCGGGCTCGCGCGAGCCGCTGGGAATTTATTGGTATGAGCGCATGGGCAATTCCGAATGGGCGCGGCACGTCATTGATTACGGCGGCCGCACCGGCGGCGGCATTCAGATTCCGGTGGCGGATATTGACGGCGACGGCGACCTGGATTTTGTGGTCGCGGGCAAAAGCGGCCTGTTCTTGTTCGAGAACAAGACGAAATAAGAACTATGCAGAAGACCAGGGGACTCACACACGGAGGATACGCTTATGGCTGACGAAAAAAATTCTGTCAGTCAGCTTATGGATGACGTTGATTGGCTTGGCCGGTTTTTCACAATCCTGTTGATCTTATGCCCGAGTATTGCCGGCGCGCTGCAGGCTCAAAATATAAGCAGCATCTGGGGCCTCATCATACTGACGGCGCCGTTCACCCTCGCGGTCGCTTTGCAGACATACCTTGTTATGAAAGAACAGTACCACAGCTTGCTTGGCTTTATGTTCTGGAGTTGCGTGCTCCTGGCGGTTTTAAGCCTTGTCAGCCATTGGGTCGGCGTCGGCAGGGCCGTCGATGCTGGAAAGATTATGCAACAGAGCCAGCAGGAGATCCTTAGGCAGCACAATTATACCCACAATGGCCGGGAATGGATTCTCCGGCCCTTTTTCAATTTCCTTGGCGGATATTACGACCTGTACAAGCCGCTGACGTTCTGGATGTCAGCGGCTTGTGGTATGTACCTCGGCTATCGCGCTGGACGCGAGCCAAAGCCTGCCGAAAAGGCAGCAAAACCTGGCGGCACAAGCACTTCTGCAGGTGCCTAGCATGATTCACTATGCCAGAATGTCCTTCACTACAATGGCCCGTTTCTCGGTTCCAGTCAGCTTCTGGTCAAGCCCCTGGAATTTGAAGGTGAAGCGCTGATCGTCGATGCCAAATCGGTTGAGAATAGTGGCCTGGAAATCGCGGATGTGGACGGGATCTTTCACAACGTTGTAGGAAAAGTCGTCCGTTTCGCCGTAGACCACTCCGCCCTTGATGCCGCCGCCCGCCATCCAGATGGAGAAGCAGCGCGGGTGATGGTCGCGGCCGTAGTCTGTCGCGGTGAGTTTGCCTTGTGAATAAACCGTGCGGCCGAACTCGCCGCCCCAAATCACGAGTGTCTCGTCCAGCAGTCCGCGAGATTTCAAGTCTTGCACCAGCGCCCACGCGCCCTGGTCGATATCTTTGCACTGGCTGGGCAGCACTTCCGGAAGTATGGAATGCACGTCCCACCCGCGATGGTAAACCTGGACGAAGCGAACGTTGCGCTCCATCATGCGGCGCGCCATCAGGCAGCAGTTGGCGAACGTCCCGCCTTTGCGCGCGTCTTCTCCGTAGAGCTTGAACGTGCTGTCGGGTTCCTTGGTGATGTCGGTCAGGTCAGGCACGGACGCCTGCATGCGGAACGCCATTTCATATTGCGCTATGCGGACCTGTGTCTCGGGGTCGGCCAGTTTGGCGCTCTCCATTTGGTTCAGTTCGCCCAATGCGTCCAGCATGCGGCGGCGAATCTTGGTGGGCACGCCGTCTGGGTTGCTGATATACAACACGGGATCGCCGCCGGAGCGCAGCGCCACGCCGGAGTATTGGCCCGAAAGGAAACCGGCGCTCCAAAGGCGCGCGGAGATGGCTTGCACGTTGGCTTTGGGGTTGGAGTGAGTCGCGTTCAGGACAACGAAGGTGGGCAGCGATTCATTCATGCTGCCAAGTCCATACGCAAGCCAGGAGCCAATGCAGGGCTTTCCGGCAATCATGAAGCCGGTTTGCAGAAAAGTGATGGCAGGTTCGTGATTGATGGCGTCGGTGTGCAGGGTGCGGACAATGGCGATGTCGTCCACCATCTTCGCGGTGTAGGGAAGCAGCTCGGAAACCCATGCGCCGCTTTTCCCGTATTGCTGGAACTTGAACGCCGAAGGCGCGATGGGGAAGCGGGTTTGCCCGGCGGTCATGGTGGTCAGGCGCTGGCCGCTGCGGACGGATTCGGGCAGGTCCTGGTCAAACATCTTGGCCAGGCCGGGTTTGTAGTCGAAGGTTTCCAGTTGCGGAGGCGCGCCCAGCATGTGCAGATAGATGGCGCGTTTAGCCTTGGGCGCGAAGTGCGGAAGGCCGGGCAGCGCGGCGCTGGCTTGCTGCTTGGCCAGCAGCGACATGAGTGCCAGTGAGCCCAGGCCTTTGGCGCCTCGGCCGAAAAATTGACGCCGGGTTTCGGCTAAGACTGCTTCCTCTTCTGGGTGCATCACTTTACTAGTACCTCGTCAAGATTCATGAGTTCGTTCGCCACCATGGTCAAGGCGGCTAACTGGGGCGCTGGTAACTCGGGATTGGCTTTCGATTCACCAATGCTGATGAGCTTTGTGGCGTCGGCGGTGTCGGATTTATAGTAGCTAAGATAGTCGTCATAGGAGCGCATCACGATGGCGCGTTCCTTGGGATCGAGATCGCGAGTTAGCAGGCGAACGGATATGTAACTCAGCACGCGATCCACTTTGCCGCGCGACGACTGCAGGGCGTTTTGCGCCAGCATGCGGGCCGCTTCAACGAATTGCGGATCGTCCATGGTGGCCAAAGCTTGCAAGGGTGTGTCGGTGCGTTCGCGGCGCACCACGCATTCTTCACGCGATGGCGCGTCGAAGATATCCATGGACGGCGGCGGGGCGCTGCGCTTCCAGAACGTATAGAGGCTGCGCCGGTAAAGCCCGTCGCCGGTGTCTTGCTGATAGATGCGGGTGTTGCTCTCGTTCATGGCGACGGTTTCCCAGACCTTCGGCGGCTGGTAGGGCTTGACGCTGGGTCCGCCAATTTGCGGAACCATCAGGCCGCTCGCGGAAAGGGCGTAATCGCGAACCATTTCGGCGTCCATGCGGAAGCGCGGACCGCGTGAAAGCAGTCGGTTGTCGCGGTCATGCTCGATTTTATCGGGTGTGGCCAGCGCGGCCTGGCGGTAAGTGGCGGATGTGACCATCAGCCGGTACATCTTCTTCACGTCCCAGCCGGATTCGCGGAATTCGACGGCCAGCCAGTCCAGAAGTTCGGGATGGGAGGGCGGTTCGCCTTGCGAGCCGAAATCTTCTGAGGTTTTCACAATTCCGGTGCCGAACAGGTGCTGCCAGAAGCGGTTGACGGTGACGCGCGCGGTTAATGGGTTCTCGGGCTCAACCAGCCATTCCGCCAAGCCCAGACGGTTGCGCGGAAGGGATTCCGGCATGGGCGGAAGAACAGCAGGGACGTTGGGATGAACTTCTTCCTTGGGCTGGTCATACAAGCCGCGATAAAGGACGTGGGCGACGGGTTCGGAATCGGTGCGCTCCTGCTGCACGAAAGTGGTGGCGCTGCGGCTGGCAATTTCCCAGCGCTGCGCGTCCACTTCATGAAGCTGCGCGACAACGTCTTTCGTGGCCGGGTCAACGTCGGCCAAGTAGTAGGTCAGCAGCGCCTGCCGGTCGTTCTCCGACAGGTCGGCTATGTTCTTCTTGGCGGATTCGTTGATGACGGCAGAAGCGAATAACAGGCGCGCGTCTTGCTCGTCGGCGCGCCGGTTGAGGACGCGGAAATCGGCAATGGAGCCGTCTTCGAAGTAGTTCTTGTCGCGCTTGCCCAGATAGAGCGGGGCAGTGGTGGTGCGTATGGAGGATTCAAGAGGGGCTAAGTCGCCGCCATCTCCATAACTGGGGACGGCGTGGCCGTTCAGATAGATTCGCAGGCCGCGGCGGTTGCGGCTGCCGTCATAAGTGAAGATGACGTGATACCAGGTGTTGGCCTTCAGTCCATAGATAGGCGAGGGTGAGGCGGTGATATATTTGCCATCCGCGCCAGTCAGAGTAATGGACGGCAACGTGGGTTCGGTGTTGTTGGAGAAAATGCGCGCCCTCCAGCCCCAAGACTTGTCATTCTTGGTTTCCATCTGGCTGGCGATCGTGTAGCTTTCGTGTTCCTTGGGCATCTTGACCCAGGCCGCGATGGTGAAGGGTTTGTCAGTGTCGAAGTCCGGGATGTTGGGGAGTTCGACGGAGGCTTCTTTCCCGAAGTGCAGGGCTTTGCCGGCGCCGGGAGGCCCGTCGATGAGACTGACTCCTGCTGGCAGAGGCTTGTCTGGAGTGATCAGGCTGGGCAGCGTGACCTGCATGCGTTCGGGGGAGCGGAGCCAGCTCTCGAAGTTCGAGTTAGACGGAGGAGTTAGCTTGGCCTGAAGGCGGGTTCGGAGGTCTTCTAACTCGTCCCATTTCTTGCGGTCCTGGGCCGGCGGAACGGTGACAATGGGCGGGGTGTCCGGGACGTTGCCGTCCAGCGCGTACTGGGTGGTGTTGCGGAAGAAGGCAGTCATGGCGTACATTTCCTTCTGCGCGATCGGGTCGAATTTGTGGTCATGGCAGGTGGCGCAGCCGACGGTGAGGCCCATCCAGACGGTGCCCGTGGTGTCGGCGCGGTCGCGCGCGTACATCGCTTCCACTTCGGCGGGGATTGCGCCGCCTTCGTTGGTGGTGACGTTGCAGCGCTGGAAGCCGGAGGCGATTTTCTGGTCCAGAGTGGCGTGCGGCAGAAGATCGCCGGCCAACTGGTCGATGGTGAATTTGTCGAAAGGCATGTTGCTGTTGAACGCCTGGATGACCCAGTCGCGATAGGGCCACATTTCGCGGTAGTTATCGATGTGCATGCCTTGGGTGTCGGCGTAGCGCGCCGCGTCCAGCCAGTAATGGCCCATTTGTTCCCCATAGTGAGGAGAGGCGAGGAGGCGGTCCACGACTTTGTCGTAGGCCTTCGGAGACTTGTCCTTTATAAAAGCTTCGGCTTCGGCAGGGGTGGGAGGAAGGCCGGTGAGGTCGAGGGTGACTCGGCGGAGGAGGGTGCGGCGGTCGGCTTCGGGGGCAGGAGTGAGGTTATTGGCTTCGAGTTTGGCAAGGATGAAGTTGTCTATTGGGTTGCGAACCCAGGCTGTGTCTTTGACGGCGGGCGGCGCAGGGCGGACGGGGGCGATGAAGGCCCAATGGTCTTTCCAGTTGGCTCCTTCTTTCACCCACTGATAGAGGATTTGCTTTTGCTCCGGTGTTAGTGACTTGTGGGAGTAGACGGGCGGCATGCGGTAGCCGGCGTTGTCCGACATAATGCGCTTGATAAGCAGGCTGTCGTCAGGTTTGCCGGGGACGATGATTGCGCCGTTCTTGCGGGTGGCGAATGCTCCTTCGCGGATGTCCAGGCGGACATCGGCCATGCGGGTGCCTTTGTCAGGGCCGTGGCAGAGGAAGCAGTTGTTGGAGAGGATGGGGCGCACTTGGCGCTGGAAGTTGATGGGAGCGGCGGCGGGGAGGAGCGCGGGGAGCAATAAGAAGAGGATGTGTCTGATCTTTTTGAACACGCAGCTATTTTACGCCTGTGGGATTGAGGGTTTACGAAACGAGATGGTTTTTTGGGAGAAATGACGGCATGCCGCGCGCTGAAGCTTGGGCTGCTTGTGTTCGGTGACAATTAAGGCATGGCGATTGAAAAAGAGATTGTGATTTCTTTGCCGGACGGCGAGACGGATGCGGTGGTGCTTCAGCCCGAGGGCGCGGGCGCGTGGCCGGGGATTCTTTTTCTGACGGACATTGGCGGCATTCGGGCGGCGCAGCGGCAGATGGCGGGGCGGCTGGCGGACGAAGGATATGTGGTTCTGATGCCGAATGTTTTTTACCGCACGGCGAAGCCGCCGGTGATGGATTTGGCGGCGCTGAGGCCGAATCCGGAGATGTTCATGGCGCGCGTGCGGGCGCTCGCGCAGCCGCTCACTCCAGAGGCGCTGGAGCGGGATGCGATTGGCTATGTGGACACGCTGAGCAGGCTGGCGGCGGGCCAGATAGGCGTGGTGGGCTTTTGCATTTGCGGCGGGGTGGCGATGCGGGTGGCGGCGGCTTGTCCCGATCTTGTTGCGGCGGCCGCTTCGTTTCATGGCGGAAATTTGTTTGAGCAGAAACCGGAGAGTCCGCATTGGCTGCTGCCGCGGATTCGGGCGCGGCTGTTGTTTGGCCATGCGGAGGGTGACCGGTCAATGCCGGCCGAGGCGATTGCCGGGTTTGAGCAGGCGCTGCGGGCGTGGGGCGGGCGGTTTGAGAGCCAGACCTATGCGGCGGCGCATGGGTGGATGACTCTAGACAATCCGGCGTATGATGCCGACCAGGCAGAGCGGGGGTATGCGAAGCTGGCGGCGCTGTTTCGGGCGGAATTGGGGGACGCCTAATCGGCACTGTAGGAGAAGTAGAGATTTTTGGCTCTGAAAGCAAGGCTTTCCGAGCTGGCTGATCGAACCCCCGAAGAAGCCATCGTCAGGTGATCGTTAGCGTGAATGTGGTCGTAAAGATGATGCCGGCGGCGGACGATCTTAGCGTCACCAGGTAAGTTCCGGGCGCGGTGTAGGCGCTGGCGAGCAAGGTCATGGTGCTGGTGCCGGACCCGCCCACGATAGAGGTCGGGCTGAAGGTGGAACTGACGCCAGCGGGCAGGCCGGTGAGTGACAGGACCACGTTGCCGGTGTAAGAAGTGGCGGCGGTGGTGATGGTGGCGGTGACGGCGCTGGTTCGGGTGGCGGTGATGGTGGTGCTGCTCAGCGTGGTGGTGACGGTGGCCACGGTCAGCGTGATGGTCAGCGTTTGGGCGTTGCTGGTGATGGGGTCTGTGGCGGTGACGGTGATGGCGTAGGAGCCGGCGGCGGTTGTGATCAGGGGCTGCATGGTGAGCTTCACGGTTCCGTAGTTGCCGCTGATGGTGGCGGCCGAGAGGCTGACGTTGATGCCGGTGGGCGCGCTGGCTGTCAGCGTGATGCTCGAGTTATAGCCGAGGACGGGCGTCGCGGTCAGGGTCTGCGTGAAGGAGCTGCCCGCCATGAGCGTGTAGCTGGAGTATGTGGGTGTGAGGGTGAAGGTGGGCGGTGTGGTGACAATGAGTTCCACATTGAAGTAGCGCGTGACGATGCCGGTGGTGGCGGTTCCTCCCGTGGCCGTGACGGTGAAAGTCGAAATGCCGGTGGCCGCGCTGCTGGCGATGGAGAGCGTCAGGGTGCTGGTGCCCGACCCCGGCGCGGCGATGGTGGCGGATGAGAACGAGGCAGTGACGCCGCTGGGCAGGGTGCCGGCGCTGAATGTGACAGGCGTATCGAAACCGTTGGTGAGCGAGCCAATGGTGAGGGTGAGCGTGGCGGTGCTGGCGATGGGGCTGCCGCTGGCCGGCACGTAGGGATTGTGCAGGGTGACGACGGCTGCCGAGCCGGTGAGCGTGAAGGCCGGGGCGGCGGTGATTTTGACGGTGATGGGGATTTTGAGAACCAGTCCGCCGCCAGTGGCTTGCACCAGCAAGGTGTAGGTGCCGATGGGGGCAGGGCTGGCGACGCTGAGCGCCGACAGGGCGATGGTGATGGTGCCGTCCCCGGGCGCGGCGAGTGTGGCTGCGGAGAGCGTGGCGCTGACGGTGCTGGGCAGTCCGCTGGTTTGGAAGCTAATGGCGCTGTCGAAAGTTCCGCTGTGGACGGAGGTGAGGGTGAGCGTCGTTGACGTGCCTTGCGGCATGCTGAGCGTGGTGACAGAAGGCGTGATGACGAAGGTGGCGGGCGTGTTGACGGTCAGCGGGACGGTGAGCGCGGTGGTGAAGGGCGACGAGGCGGCGGTGATGACTAAGCTGTAGTTGCCGGGCTTGGTGTTTGCGGCAGCGCTGATGGTCAGGCTTTTGAGGCTGTTCGGGGTGAGCGCGGCTCCGGCTGAGAACCCTGCGGTGACGCCGGCGGGGGCGCCGGAGATGCTGAGCGCCAGGTTGCTGCTGAAGAGGCCCTTGACGCTGCCGCAGCCGAGTGTGGTGTTTGTTGACTGATTCTGGACGACGGTGAGAGACGCGCTGGCGGCGCTGAGGGTGCAGGAGGGCGGACCGACGGTGCTCCAGTTATCGGCCAGTTGCTCGGCGTTGATGGAGCCTAAGCCGGTGGCCAGATCATAGCCCGTGGTGGCGGTGTAGCCGGGCACGCCGGGAACGCTGTTGTTGCCTGAAGTGATGTCGTGAAAGTTGCCGGGCTGGGCGGCCAAAGCGTAGAGAGCGGGATTGATGTTGCCTTGCGGCGATCCGGTTTTTTGATCGATCAGGGCCAGGATGCCGGCGAACGACGGCGCAGCGGCAGAGGTTCCGGCGACCGTGAGCGGTGCGCCGTTGAACCAGATGAGATAGCCGTCGTGCTGGGCGGCGGCGAGGGAAAGATCGGGGATTCGGCGGTAGGCGGCTGCGCCGGTTTGCCAGTTGGGGTTTGGATAGATGGCGCTCTGGCCGCCTGCGCTGGCGAAGAGTCCGGTGCCGCCGTTTAGAGCGCTTTCGTTCCAGGCTTGTTCGGGAATGTAGCCGGTGGCCGAGCCCAGTACGGCGTTGCTGCCGGGATGCCAGTATGCGCCGGGGTTTTGGGCGTCGGCAAATTGGGTTCCTCCAACGCAGGTGTTGTAAGGCGTGCTGCACAGGGCGTTGACGGATTTGGCGGTGCCGACGGTTGCGCTGGGAAGGTCGCAGCCGGCGGGTCCGCTGTCGCCCGCCGAGACGATGACCGAGATGCCCTGGACGGCCGCCTGCTGCCAGAGGGCGCTGTAGAAGGCGTTGTTCGCGGCGGCTTCACAGGCGCCAAAACTGACGCTCACGATGGGCGCGACGCTGTGGTTGATGGCGTATTGGGCGGCCAGGTCGATGCCGTCGGTCGAGGCGGTGCTGGCGGCGATGACCAACTGGATGCTGGCCTGGGGCGCGATTGCGCCCGCCCACTCAGTGTCGAGCGTGGCTTCCAGGGCGTCTGCGTCGTTGGTGAAGCCAGGGTCTGTTCCGGCGGCGATGACGGTGGTGACGGGATTATCAGGCAGGCCGTGGGCGGAGCGGAAGGCGGCAATGTCGGCCGGGTGGATGTTGGATCGGCCGATGATGGCGATGGCTGGGTTCCCATTGGGACCACTGCCGCTGAGGCCGCTGGTGTAGAGCGGTGTGAGGTTGTAGATGGCGGCAATATCGGCGGGAACGAGCGAGCGGGTGGCGGCGGGCGCGGCGGTGGAGTGCGGGCGCGTGTGGAAATTCGTGAGGTTGGCCAGGCCTTGCCCCAGGACGCCAGACGCGGCGGGTCCGCTGGCGACGATGGCCAGGTGATTGGGCACGATTTCGTCAATTTGAAAGCCGTTGGCGGTGAGCCAGGCGGTGGCTTTGTCGAGGTCGGCTTGCGGGGCTCCGAAGGCGGCGGCAAATTGGGCAGGCGTGAGGAATTTGTGGTAGTTCGGGGATGCGGGGTCCTGGAGCTGGGCGGTGAGGGTGTTGAGCGCGGATTGCTGGGCGGGGGTGGGCTGGAGAGTCAGGATGATGCGGTCCTGTGCCCGGCCGGATAGGGTGAGCAGGAATAAGCAGGCGCAGAGGTTTGTTCGGTCCACATAGATGTATCGACTGGGGACGTGGCGTTGTTCGGGAAATGTTAGTGGGCGGCTGGGGTTCCAGGCGGCGTCATGCGGCGCAGGTTCAGATGTGGGGCGAATTTGTATTTCAGGTAGTTATCGAGTTGGGTTGAGACGTCGTGGCCGAGTGCGGCGCGGAGGGTGGCGTAGTGGTTGATCAGCAGGGCGGTGCGTTCGTGATCAAGATCGCGGATGGCTGCGGGTGCGGGTGGGAATGGCTGGCCCTGCGAGACGGCTGCACGGGCGTCGCTGCGGTACCGCGCGATGATCACCGCCGCTCGGGCCTTTTGTGCCGTGAGATCGGCATCGAGTTGGTGGGCGGCGGCGCGGAGGATATCTAAGTGGGGGTGCTGAAGGCCCGCAAGGCTGAAGGGTTGGGCGAATTGGTAGGGGTCGGTGGCGCCGGCAGCGGTGGCTTGTTTGTCGAGTTCGTTTACCCAGGCCAGGAAGTGGCGGTAGACGAGGTAGGGCGGCATTGGCGCCGAACTGGCGGGTTTGGCTCCGGTTATGACCGCCGGCGACGGCGTTGCTGTTTGGGCGTGAAGGTTTAGGCATGCAAAGCACACGATGAAAAGTCCGACGGCAGGTTTCACGATTTTGATTCTCCGGAGGCCGCGCTATTGGCAGATTGCAATTCTAGTTCCTTTTCCGTAAGTTTTTGCGAGCGAATTGAGTCGCGCGCTGGCGAGTTCGCGAATCGCTCTCGATTTGTCATTTTCGCTAAGCTTGCGAAGGCCCGCCATGACCGGTGCCGTTCCCCACCGAAGCTCGGGATGCCATATAGCGTCCGCCATCTGATCATCGGTAGTGTTGTCCCCTCTGCTAAGCATTAGCCCGACGATTGTGTCCTCGATCGGGATAGTGGGGTCTACCTTGTAACGTTGGTGTGGTCCGGTTTTCACCGAAAAGACGCAGTAAGCCCAGCCGTCGCAGATCGTTCGCAGGATTTTGCGGTCTCTTTGCAGTAAGAAGATCGCGGCATGTCCGGAATACATGTGAAGCAGATGGGCAGCCGAGCCAACGTATCTGTCGTTGGCGAAGTAAAAAATGCTCAGGTCGTTCTTGCTAAATCCCTGATCTAGCTCGCCCTGCAAGACCTGATCCTCCCGGACCCTGACTTTCCACAATTGAACTGCGCTCGCTGCGTCGCCCCACTCTGAGATCTCGGTCGGGCCGACAGCGTGAGAGTCTTCAATGACTTCGCCCTCGATTATAAGTGGTATTTTCGACGGCTGCAGCCATGTGTAGCATGGCGGAAGGGGAGAAAGGCTTGGCTCCCTATGGCATCCGGCGCAGATGCCGAGCAGTAGGGTAATCAAGGGACGTGATAGTCCTCCAGTCCGCAAGCTCATGGCGGGCACCCCTGCTGCCCGGTACCCTTGTCGCCGTCGATTGAAACGTAGCCCGGGAACAGAACTATCGCCTCCCCAGGCGTATAGCTCGTGAGGCCGAAAGTATTATAAGTATCTTTGATCCAAAGCGGCATGGCAGCGCCAAGGGTCGGGCTGACACCCGGCGCGGATAACAGGCTCAACAACGGCTGCAGGTATCCCGGGAGCGTAAAGTCAGTCGCATAGTAATATTGGATGTAGCTAGGCGGTCCAGCGTACGAGAACGGCGCGCCGCGATGGTGATCCGTGAACTCCGCGTCTGTGATTGGCACATCCCTGGACGATATGATCGGCAACAAGTTATACCAAACGCCGTCCCGCAGGGGGCCAGAGCTTGCTGTGATGTTCACTTGGTTGGAGAATCTTTCTCGTATGCGAATAGGGAAGCTCATGTTCCATGGGCTTCCGTAAAGGTCCTTGATTATAAAAGTTCGCTGACGTTCCGCTGTGTTTGTGTCGTAGCAGTCGGTTTTGAGGTCAACGTAGAAGGGTATGGGGACGTACCGAGGGTTTGTCGACGGACTAGTATCGTAGGTGCTCTCTAGAAGCCTAATCGAATGGTATAGGTCTCCCAATTTCGTGACCCATGCGGATGCTTGGCCTTGGACTGCGGCGGTTGACTGCGATGACGCTGCGGCGAAGGCGTTGAGATAATCGAGGTTGAAGGCTGGCAATGAGCCGTCTTGCGGAACGTCGCTTTGATTCGCTATCGTGCTGCCTAGATACAGTTCCGCTTCGGCAAGCACATAGGAGCCCTCGCCCGATCCAAGGGTGCAATCAGTTCCGTCCTCGATCTTGCCATCGCAGCCGTCTTCTCCAAAGTACAAGGGTTTGTAGTACACCCCCGAGTCGTCGAAGGCGTCAACGTAGTGGTCGGTTTGTAAGTCGTAATCGTCCCATGCGTTGGCGTTCCCCGACATCATG
>Ga0209208_10008634_pt1 | contig 13547 bp, 9 predicted proteins | sample S1TSphfallax_3_FD_187694 | JGI IMG/M metagenome (GOLD analysis project Ga0209208, IMG submission 187694) | Host-associated microbial communities from peat moss isolated from Minnesota, USA - S1T2_Fd - Sphagnum fallax MG (SPAdes) (version 2) | ecosystem: Host-associated > Plants > Peat moss >...
ATAAAATAATTTAATTAAAGATGATAGAATTTTTAATCAAGAATTTCCTCCACTTCATATTTTTTCACCATTGGTTTCAATTAGTGAGCATGGTTTAAAACAATTTCCTAAGTTTTCGGATGCATGGTAATGTTTTAAAAAAATATGAAACACAAAATGGATGTCATTAGCATGAAAAAAACTATGACTAAGGAATTTCTAATGTGCACAAGAAAGGATAAACTATATCAAAAACAAAAAAACAAGCTTAAACCTAAGCCCAAGCATGAAACATGATATTTAAAACAAAAATTGACATATGTGAAAAAAATTCAAATTATATTCAAACATGAAAGGATTGGATTAGGAAAGAAAAGTGTAACAAGGTTACATCATAAGGTCATATCTTAGACTAGTACAGTGAACATATTACATGTAAACGGGGGGGGGTGGGGGGCTATATCTCTATACTTTTGATGGACTGAACTCAAAGAAGTTTCCATAAAAGCTTGCATATGCGCTTAGAGGGACACACTATGTTAAATTTTCTCACTACATGTATCAAAGAGGTATTATTGGGGGATATTATGTGAAGGAACTTTAATGTTTCCATCTTATTATCATTTAAGTTCTTAGTATTCACATATTTGTATTACCTTAATATTAATTTAAATTGTATGTTGGCATTGGATTTGGGCACCATATATCTAGTGGAATTTTAGTTGTAGTTGAAAGTGCGAGGAATGATGAAAGAAAAAAGGTGATTGCACATGATAATTTAAAATCATGCAAACTCAAATTTAATTATAAAAAAACATTAACAAAAACATTAGTATTATATCATAATATTTTAAATGATGAAAACCATGTTTAACACTTACAAAATCATTACAAACATTGGGCATTGGATTTGTTTCCATGGAAAAAAATGAAGTTTTGGGTTTTAGAATCAAAGCAAAAAACATGTTTTGCAACCCAAGTAAATGGACCATTAAGTTGATGCAATTAGGTTTTCATCACCTCATTATCTTGACTAAGTGAATATCACCTCACTAGTGCTACCTCCTCTACTTTGAACCTTAAGTATAAATAACACACTTTCCATCCTATTAATTGAACTTGTATTAACAACTTTAATATTTAAATCATTTTGTACATATGTTATATATATTTTAAATGCCTATAAATCAAGTATACCTTATATTAGCTATATTTGAATTTTGAAACTAAACATAACCTTATAGAATGAACATTGAATTATTATTTTTACGTAACAATCAAAAAATCGGACACTATATATTTATGCACATAGTTCTCAATTACAAGGGAAAATGGTCCCTAGAGCATATGGCCCATTGTCAATGAACTTTTTTGATAACCTTGAACTTAAAAATCAATTATGAATTATTATAGATGAAAATCATCTATTATGAATGAAAACTACATGAATTGATCCATTATCAATCAAATGTGAGTGGATTGGTAATGAAACCTTTGTATATCTAGCCCACTATCCAAGGAACCTATTTGAGCACTAATTTGCAACTATTTATTACAAATGAAAAATCATAACATCAAAATTTGTCTTTGATTATTACATTTGTACAACTACATGTTCAATTGAGACAAGTTTTGGTGTTATGAATGGATGACTTTGGTGGATGAATTTCATCCATCACCAGCAAGATAAGTAAAATGATATTATATTATTTAATATTTAATCATAAATATCCTAATAAATGTTTGAAAGATTGCATGTTCTTGATATATATTAGCAAAGCTTACCTTGGTATTTAATTGTGAAGTTTTTATTATTATTTATGATTATTCATCAACATTTTACTTATATTGTTTTTGTGTGCCTTCAAGATGAGACACAATTGATGTCTACATGTTTGGCAACCACATGTAGCCTACCTTTCAATTATAAGGCATAAAATAATGTTGGTAGGTTTTGGGATTTACGTAGGTTAAGGTTTAAATTATAGGTCAACCTATAGGGTCTTTAAACAAAAGGTGTCAAATTATCTTGGAACCATATTAAAACTTGATAAATGAATTGACCTTTCTACAAAATTGAATTATAACCTACACCAAAGGTGTTACCCCATTTTAATAGGTTTAGTTGGTTCTTTGGGTACATAAATACAATTGCATTAAAGAAAACTATAAGCTTGGTTCGACATTTTATGCAAGTTATTGCAATTTGATTGGTTATACACTATTTTTATTACACTATTTTTATTTTGAATTGTGTGCACTATTGGAACAAACTAGTGTTACACCAAAAAAATTAGGTTAGTCATGTGTAATGAAGATGGAATCAAACTTGATCTTAAATTGAATTAGCTATAATGTTTTTTTGTAAATTACTAGAACCACAAGTTTTGAAAATCCAAAAAACTAATTTCAATATCAGATTAAAGGTTTCACAAAAACCAAAAAAAAGTTAAAATCAAAATTGAAGGTTCCTTTTGAAATTAAGAAGTAGACAACATTAATATAAATCATGATTTGTAACTAAATTTGTTCAATTTTTTATCAAATGCATTGCATTATTATGTGCAAATCCTATGTACCATGGACAAGATGCTTAAATAATCATATTGAAGATAATTGCTTGTGCATTGTAAATATTGTACTCCAAAACTTGACTCATGTTGCTTCTATTTGCTCATTTGTTTAAGGATGGAAAGCTAAAGATCATTTGACCTTCACACCTAGTGGTTCAAAAGAGCATATTCCAAAATGTAAATGCAAAATAAAGTCCATGATTGAAAATACTTATGGAAAACATGATTCTAAAAATATCAAAGTATTTATTTTGCTAGTTATTGTTTTAGTGCAAATAACAAAATGTCATATATATATCGAACAATTCACCACCACCAAAATGGAGTTTAAAGATTTGGTGGGGCATATATGATGAAATCCATGGATATTGAAAACCATGGCAATACATGCATTGAGTCAATTGTTGGAAACATCCATGTGGCTAATGACAAATATTCCTTATTTGTAAGCAAACATCACATGACCCAATTGTAGAAAAAATGAGAAATGCAAATTATTGTATTGAAGGATCAAACCATGGAATATAGAACAAATAAAAATGAACCCCCATTTAACAAGAGGGTTAGAGAGCAACAAATAAAGTGCATTAAATACAATACGCAAAACTAAAGGGATAAAGAACGAAATCAACCATAAAATGCAATAGTTAAGAATCTAATGTTATATAGTACGTAGATCGTAAACTAAGGAAAATCATTATTAGGACTAACACCTAATTTAAAAAGTTTCTAATTTTAACACCCCCTATTAGTTCTAGCAAGAAGATCATCATGTCATCTTCCCCTTTTGTTTGGTTCTAGAAAGACTACAAACTCCAAGATCATTTATAAACTTTTCAAACTTCAACCTTCCTAAAAGCTTAGTCATGACATCAACAAATTGATTATGGGATGGAACATGAACCAACTCAACCTTTTCATTTAAAAATTTCTCACAAATGTATGATAATGAACTTTTATATGATTTGTATGAGCATGAAACTGAAGATTTATAACAATTTTCATGCTACTCTGATTGTTGCAAAAGATCACAATAGGCTCAAAATTTAAAATTCGGATTTCTTTGTAGAATTTTTGTAGCCCAGTACATTCTTTTAAAGTTAAACTTTTATAATTTTTTTCTAATGTGCCCCTTATGAATAATCATTATCCCTTCTAGAATATGTAAAAACTCTACAATTAAAAATAAACAAATGGATCCAAGATTAGTCATTTCAAAGGTAAGCAATAGTTGTCCCCTTAATTAGACAATCTTCTTTAAATGGTTTCTGTTCAAAAGTAAGTTGTCTACGTAAAGGACTAATATGACAACTTTCTAATTTTCATGAAAAAAATAAAGATTATCATTTGCATTACTTCTTTGCAGTCCTTAAGACTTAAAATAGGTATCTATTTTAAAGTATTGTGCCTTCGATGCATGTTTAAGGCCGTACAATGCCTTAAACACAAGCAACAAACTTTCCTTTCATTGTTAGGAAATGGAAAACCTTCAAGTTGTTGCATGAAAACCTCCTCATGTAAATCTCCATTCAAGAAGGTTGTTTTCACATCTAAGTGAAAAATTTGCTAATTTGAATGAGTAGCAAGTGCACCTATTGATCAAATTGTTCCCCATTTCATTACGGGGACAATGTTTCATCAAAGTTGATTCCATCCTTTTGTTGAAATCCTCAAGCAATGAACCAAGCCTTGAACTTATTTATGGTGCCATTGACTTTTGTTTCACTTTATACACCCATTTTGTTGTGATTATATGCTTCTTTTGGGGGGAGATTAACTTATTTCCAGATCTGGTTTTTCTCAATTGATTCAATCTTGGACTGCATTACATCTTGCCAACTAGGAATTTGGGATGCCTTCTGAAAAGTTGAAGGGATATCAACTTCAACTATATTAACATTGTCTCACAATTGGTGAAGTTTCTATTTAATTCGGTTGGACCTCCTTTGAGTGGAATTTTCATTTTGATCGATGATAGTTACAAATTTATCTATTTGATCTTTAGGTGGATCTACTACGTCTAGTGGGCTAGTGGGTAGCTCAACACTTGAATATGACTATATGGGTAGATCCACATGAATGTTGATCTTAGGTGGGGAACAACTAGGATGCATATTCTCATTTTTCACAATAGCAAGATGCTTGAACATTTGGGATTCATGACTTATATGTGGGAGTTATGTGACTAACAAGGTTTCTATGAACTTAACATCTCAACTTATGAATATCTTCTTAGTTATCAAAGGTTGTAAAATCTATAACCTTTTGTTTCCAAATTATATCCTAGATGGATGTGTTCCATAAACTTGAAATCCAATTTACCCCCTCTATTGACTTTGTCGATGTGAACAAATGTTCTACACCCAAATGTACAAAGATGACTCAAATTAGGTTTAGTACTTGAATTTTTTTCATAAAGATTTAATCCCAAGTTTGACCTTGTAGGAGATTTGTTGAACAAGTGAGCTATGATGTTGACTGCTTCAAACCACATTGGTAATTTAGTCTTTAACACTAAATTTCTTGGATGGTATAGTAATATATTATTTTTCCTCATGATATTCCATTATATTGAGGAGTCTATGGTTGAATCCTACCTTCAAATGCCTTGCTCATGAAGGCAGGTGGTACAAGAATGTGACATAAATTCCCTTCCACAATTAGTCTTTAAGCACTTAATTCTCTTTTCAGTGGAGTTTTCTATCATTCGTTTGAAGATTTTGAATGTTAACAAGGTTTCATTTTTCTTTTTAGAAAATATACCCATGTGAAACGACTATAGTCATTTATTAAAGCCATGAACTAGTTTGAACCGGATAAGGATGTTACTAGGAGCAGATTGCAAAGATTTGTGTGTATGAGATCCAACATTCCTTTTGTTTTATTTTTTTTTTCTCTTGGAAACCTTTCGTGTTGTTGTCAACCCATCAAACAACCTTGAAAAATTTCAAATAGTCATGGGAATTTGGGTACAACAATGACCTTATTATTGTTGGTAATGTAATATTATCCTTGGAAGTTCGAATGACCAAGTCAACAATGCCACAAGTTGGTGGTTTCAATAGTCTTTGTAACATTTATTTCATGACAAAGATTTGTTTCAAGAGCATAATTAGTCAATAAGGTCCATTGAATCTATTTCTCTCCCATGTGTTATTATCCTTTCAGGTTTTTATTCATTTAGTATGAAACATCTCCTAGAGCTAAAGATAGCAAGATGGCCCTTATTAGCCAAAACTCCTACAAAGATAAGGTTATTCCTCATGCTAGCACTACTACAAAATCTAGGTGCAATTCACTAATCCACATTCACTAAACTAGTGAATTCATTACTTTCCAACTAATCCATGTTTACTAAGAGCAGTGAATTCACTCAAAATCTAGTGAAATCACTTGGCATACAAGGACACCTTTTGTTGTAGGTGCTTGGAAAACATTTATTATCTTCTTCATCAATCCATTGAACCTAAGTTTTGCATGACCTTCGCTTTCTACACCATGGGTGTGCTCACTAGTTGATATAACACTAGAGGAGCTATGAGCTTTTATGATGTCATGAAGCAAGTTTGAATTGCCCATGACATGCTTGCTAATTCCAGAGCCAACATACCAATTATCCTTTTTATGTTCAGTCATTTTTATTAACATTTGTTTATTTAAATCTATAATGGTTACTGTTATTTCAATGATTTCTATTGTGTCACTATAATCTGAATCATCGTCATTACCATCTTCCACCATGTTGATTTGTTGGGCTTGAATTTTGAAAACTTTTTCATATGGCATCACATAGTTCTTTGCCCACTAGTTGGCGGGTTTGTAACATCAATTACAAGTCATGACAACCTTTTTCTCAAAGTTATGCTTCTTGCTTTCATCATGTTTGTCACCTCCATGCAACTGATTTTTTCAATTGACATCTTGCAAAACTTCACCCATAATGTTTTTGTGTATTTCTTCTAGTCACCATGAAGCTCGCTCCTAGTCTCTTCATGTAACAACTTGGCAATTAGTTTATTTAACATAGGCATTACTTGTTGACTCAAGATCGATTACACATAATACTCATAACTTTCAAATAATGCGTTTAAAACCATCTCCACAACAACATCATCAACTATCTTCTCACCAAATCTAACAAGCTGATTTAAAATATTAGTGACAGATTCCCAAAAAAATTCCATGGGATGTCCTCCTCCATTTTCAAATTAGTCAACTTACTTTTAATGAAAAGCCTACACAAACCGGTCTTGACCTTGTAAAGTTTTGACAAAATAATCCAATTTTTTTTTGGATCACAAAGATGTTAAAGATAAGGGTATGATTTTCTGAGAAAGGTTGATGATTGTCAAAGCTTTATTCTTTCTTTTGGCATATTGCTCTTTTGACTTAATGCAACAACGGTACCTGCTTCAACAAAATCCAATAAATCTTCTTTCAACAACAAGTTGGTGATTTTGAACGTCCACACATTATAACTATTTTGGCCCACAAGTTTGTTAGACTTAGTGATAAAATACATCAACAATGCTTGCCATGATAATTGATTAAAAAAAATGCATGTGAATGACAAAAAAATAGTAATAAAGAAAATAACAACTTGTGTCTCTAATGCACTATATACGGAGAAGATTTTGTACTCACAAAGTATTATTGACACAAAATAAAACTACAATTTGCAAAGTTTGAAAAAATCTCATACTTAGATAACCTTAACTTGGTGGAACAGAGTTACACGCTTGAAGTTATTCCTAGTGATTTCTAACACTTTGAGAAAATGGATTCCCCATTTTGATACCATGTAGAATAAATGAAAAACACATAATATTGTATTACAAGATCGAACTATGGAATATAAAACAAAGAAAAACAAACCCCCATTTATCAAGAGGGTTAAAGAGCAACAAATAGAATGCATTAAATAACATAACCAAAACTAAAAGGATCTAGAGAAGAGAATCAACCATAGAATGTAACAACTAAAAATTTGATTTTATCCAGTAGATAGATTGTAAACTAAGGAAAGTCACTTTTAGGACTAACACCTAACCAAGCAAGGTTATAATTTTAACACCAACAAACTCCTTCATGTGTATTTCCAAAATGATGGGCACCAATAATATCAAAATACTAATTCCATGGTCTTTGTTGAATTTATAATGGTTTACAATTAGGTTGTCGTGTTTGGTTCAAAGAACTTGGAATATAACAAGTCATTATGAACATACGAATCCTCATCATAATATAACAAACCATATTTAAATTCTAGCTTATTTTAATCATTTTGAATATGTGAATTTGTTAAAGGTTATTCAAATGGCCTTTGATAGAAATAGCAATGGAATCTTTACTACTACTATATCTTGTGTCTTGTATGTTGTCCTTTATGATTGAATTGTAATAGAATCAAACCCCCAAAAATGTGACTATACAATTTTTTAAAAGCTTAATTGTTTTAAACAAACATAAAGAAACAACTCAAACATATGGTCCCTCATTGACTTACTAATGATGTCCATTGTGTCATGTCCATTTTGAGTAAAACTAACACAATGCTAATTGATGTGGCTTGCTTGTTTTCACTAAATATTGACCTAGGTGCTAGTTGTTGTTGATTAATAGGTAGCATAAGTCATACTACTATTTTCAGTTTATTTATGAACACATTACAACTAACCAATGAGGCTACAAAGGGATGTAAAATGTATGCCTATGCATCTACTTATGTATGCTCCCTATACTGTAGTAGGTGTGTAAGCTTCCTTTCACTAGGCATGTTGGTCTAGATCTCCCTTTTCCCTCCCTACAAATGTAAATTTTTTAGGCCTAAAGGTCATTTAAAAGCATGAAACATGAACAAGGTGTTACAAAATGGGAATTCAACACATTTTCTCCATGGTTAGAAGGCAAGTCCTTATTCAACCCATTACAATTTCAATTTGTGACATTTATATCAACACATAACAATAAACATTGAGTACATTTCAAATCTTCTTGTGTATGTCCTACACACTTATATGCCTAACCCCCTACATGTTGACATGCCTAGGGGAGGCCTACCACTTACATGCTTAAAGGGTCTACACACCTACATGTTTAGACACATCAAATTCCCAAAGTAACTTTGTACATGACATAACTATAACAAATGTGACATGTAAAATCTAACAAATGACACATGCCATGTGTAAATAGTAATGTTAACTGATATGACTAAAAAAGAAATGTATTTATAATCACATTCGACATACCTACTTTGGCGGTGGGGAGCAAAATGGACTGTAAAAACTCAATATGTCATTTTGAACAAGTAGCTCAATCATGTTAATCATTGTAGTCACAATGTTATGGGTTTAAATTTAGACATCTTTTATTATATTATTTTCACAAATGCAATTAGAAATGGTGTTGCCATCAAGAATTACAAACAATGTTTGAAGTTGAAGGTGTTTAGGCTTGATATTGGCATCGTATATTATTGATTCTAAGCCACATCTCCCACCTTGCATATGAAGTATGAGTAATAGGATAATGCATCTAGTTTCCCTTATTGTTGCCTATGACTAAAATTTTAAAAACGGTCCAATGTTCATTGAGCTTTATGTCAATTTGAAACACAAAGTTGTCATGAAATATTAGAGGTTCTTGTAGTTTGAATACAAGAAAGATTTCATGTTGAACCCTTTTAAATAAAGGACACCATTCCTCAAATGTAAAAAATGATTAAGACTTCTTTGTTATGAATCTTGTACATTTGATTTCAACATGAGAAAAATTACAAAAACAAAAACTAACATGGTCAAGAAGGTTTAATTTTCTAGTTTATAATAGGTACAAGGCTCCTAATGTGAATTTAAAAATATCCATTTCCAAAGTAAATGATTTAGAAAGGTGCATGCATGAATAAAAAATGGGGTTGTTGTGACACAAACCTTCAAAGATTGGAACCTAACAACTTCAATTTTAGGTCCTTGTGCAAGGAGTTGATATAGTTAGTCAAATGGGTAAAAGGGCCATTATTGGGAAATAATGTGCAATGAACCATGAAAAATGTTAGGAAAAAAAAATGTCAAACATCACCAACATAAACTAGGGTAACCCAATCCATGGTGGAATGAATTAATGTTGTCCAATTACTAAGAAAAAAATGAGTTATCAACTTGGTTATTGATAAACTACTAGTTGATTATTGATTTTTTGGAAAATTGATAGGGGAACCTAACCACTTGACACATATCACTCAAATAATCAATAGGACCTTTATGGACTTCAAGTATAAACATTTCAAAATATAATATCCTACCTCGATGATTGGAATATCATCCATTTAGGTTATCAATTCTAAATTCATAAATACGTTTATGATAATAAACAAATAACATATTTTTAAAGAAACCTTATAAACTATCCTACCTAGGCAATATAATTGGTAATTTTTAAGGTGGGTATTTGAGAATTGACCTTTATGCATAATTGAAAATTATCACCTCAAAAAAACCAAATAAATTAATAAATATTGATAACTTATGTGGTCCATATATATATATATAAAATTTACCTAACTAGTTAGGAAAAAAAACAATCAATGACCAACACTGGTTTGAACCTTACAAAGGTCCATGCAAATGTCATCACCAAAATTGATTGTAGTCAAGGAACTGCATTGCATTTTAATCAAATTCACAATTATATAGTGTTGGAAGAACATGTGACATGTGATAGATTCTCCTTTTTTTGCAATATGCATGAAAACCTTTGTTCCAATTAAAAAGCCTTAAAATATTTTGATATTTGTGTAATTTGAATACTTTCCTTGTATTTAGGGCTTTTCATGCATCCGTTTCCATGTTTGTCCTAAAATCACATAATCATGATTATCACCAAACATGTTTGTGAAGGAAACTTCATATTCAATTGTTTTGCATTTCAATGTTTCAAATTGAGACTTTGTGTGTGTCAGTCCACTAGTGAATTATGCAAATTAAGCCAACATAATATAATGGTGAAATGACATTTAAAGCAACCTTGTTAATATTTGGGTTAAGGACATTTATTATAATCATATTTTATATTCATGCAAGGTTTTGTATTGAATAAAATCTTGGGTTGTCCATGACTTCAATAGGTATTGGTCTAGTGTTCTTCACCAATGCCAATTTATGTTGTGCCAATTATCCTTTGACATTAACACATGCAAAAACATCAAACTCAAATAATGTTTGAATTTTCAGTATCATGATCTTGTTGCATTTTATCCTTATTTTATCATGATCAATTACTAAAAAAAATAGTTTTGGATCTAAGATCATGTTTGACCATTTTCAATACATAACACAACAAGGTTGAAGTCTCAAGGTCCTTATCAAAGTCGCCCCCCCCCCCCAATTGTCAACACTTCATATTAGTGATAAAATATTCCCTATTCTTGGTTCTATAATTGGAATGGTTGCTCCCTTGGACTCCCATAGACTTTTCATTCACTTTGGGAATGTGTTTGAACCTTACCATGCCTTGGTTTCATTCTTGGTTTATTTCCCTTGTCTTGCCCCAATGTTGGTTATGACCTTGAGGTTAGGGTTACAACATCTGGATTAAACATTTTCGCTTTTTAATTTTTCAAAATTTGGATTGGCAAAAGAAGTGACACATGTTCATGTTGTCTATTGGCCACAAATTTTTGAACATTCATTAACACTATGGCATGGTTATCTACAATACAAATATAATATATCTTGCATGTCAATGTGTTTTTTTTTTTACTTCATGAAGTGTTTGAATGATGAATTGTGTCCCATCAATTTGCATGGGTCATCCTTCAATATGAAAAACATTTATGGTTGAACGAACATGATAGATGTAAACTTCCTTTGTGTTGGTGATGGTTCACAATATCTCTTCGAAGGACATTTGAAAAATGTGTTATCATAGAATCTTGACAAGCTTGTGCAATGACTTGAGTAAAGGTTGTAAGATATGGCACGATAAACAAGTTTTTCATAGTGCTACATAACTTGAATTGAAATTAATTCATGAATACAACTTTGTCTCACAATATGTCACAAACTCAATTGCATACACAATGGTTGGGTGTGATCCTTGGTGAAGATATCACAATTTGTTGGTAGATGTGAAATCCATGGCTAAAACTTCCCCAAAGGTAGCACTAAATTCTTCAAGGAATTATTTAGGAATCAACTTGTTGAACAATGGAAATTCAAGTCCCAACAAAGGAGGAAGGGAAAAAACATAGCTAATTTTTTATTCATTCATCTAATTCCTAATAACAATGTGTTAATGAATAAATTAACTAATTTGGCTAAGCCAAATTTGGATAACAATGAAGAAATCAAATGACCAACCACATTTGATTGATAAAACCATTGTCCTAAGAACCTTTTTGAATGCCTTTTTAGATACCCATAATGGATGAAAAACAAAAAAAGGTGGATTTCATCCATTTAATGAAATGTCAAAATTATGGATGAAAAATGAATGTTCATGAAATTTGACCCATGAATGACAAGTTAACTATACAATTAGTTTTTTTACAATTAATTATTTAAAAATATTAGTATACGTAATCCAATGATATGGGGTAAATTAGATTATGAAACGCTATCCATGACATTGAACAATAACAAAAAAATTGCATGACTTACAATCTCAATGTAAAAGGATGACCTCAAAAAGTTGGTCCAATATTAGCAACTTTAAAAGTTACATGTCCTTCAATGAACAAAATGATTTTGATTTTGCAAACTATTAAATAAACACTTGACTCTTGGATGGAAAGATACGATCCTTAATAGTGGTATTAGACCACATGACCAATTATAAGTGACATTTTTATTTTAATTCTCAATGGTTGAACCTCATGAGGCTCCATTTAAATTCATGGCTAAAAATGTATACTCAAAGATATCCTTTTTAAATGACATTTGAAATCAATTAGATTCAAATGAAATAATGAAAACTTTCATAAGCATGCTGCTAATTCACAACCTCAAAATTTCATGAAATATTGAGAATTATTTTGGTTTCAATAATACATAATGATTTCATGTTGAACTTATTCAAGTAAATGTCATTATCATTTGAAAACATCAAAATAACCAAATAAAATTGTCATAAAACTTGTCATTAGTAAAATTAGAAAATAAAACTAGCATTATCAATAATATCATTATTTTCAAGTTGTGAATAAATAATTTTCAAAATATGGTTTTCTTGGGGAAATCATTTATATAATTTATGAAGCACTTGAAATAAATAAGTTCTTTTTTATGGATTTAAGTATTGTTTTTGGGGATGTTAGTTTTTTTGGTCCATTTTATAACCATTCAATCTTTTAGTACACACAATAATCTAGCATTCTATTTTTTTAAATGATTGCATCATCAAATATTTGACACTTTATACCAACATAGAAGTGAAATTTTAAATTAAAAAAGGGTAATACCATTTATTTATTTGAAACATTGGGCTTCAACATTAGCACCATTGATAGTATAACATTTTAAATTATGTCAAAAGTCATTGTCAATGAATTAATAATGGAGTTATGTTTGTCCACTTATTATCATTAACATCACATTTAAATTTATGGTGCTTTCTTGATTTTGAGAAGTAATTAAAAAACACCATGATTGTTATCAAGTTGAATTGAAGATTTGCCATCCAACTACAACCCATTCATTTACAAGGTCCCTTTGAAACTCAATTATATATTTTTAAGACTATCAATAGGGGTGCCAAGAGTGGCAAGCACACATGTCATTTAGTCTATGGTCCATTTGAAACTTTTAATGCATTGATTATCCGTGTATTGATTTTCTTGACATATTTTATCCAATTAAAAAAAAACTTCAAGAAACATAAAAATAATTTAATTATTGCCAAACCTACCCAAGTATTGTGGTAATAACAACACATTAGATATCACTATTGGAAGATAGGGTAACCCAATCCATAATGTTTTGAACTTATGAATGACCA
>Ga0209208_10008635_pt1 | contig 13546 bp, 13 predicted proteins | sample S1TSphfallax_3_FD_187694 | JGI IMG/M metagenome (GOLD analysis project Ga0209208, IMG submission 187694) | Host-associated microbial communities from peat moss isolated from Minnesota, USA - S1T2_Fd - Sphagnum fallax MG (SPAdes) (version 2) | ecosystem: Host-associated > Plants > Peat moss >...
TTTTCTTTTTCTTTTTACTTGGATTTTAGTAATGTTGTGGGTAGTGTTTTGAGAGAAGGAGGCCACACTTTGATGACTTTTAGGAGATTATAGAAACAATTAAAGAAGAATGCCATGTTGTTATTACATGTGGAACAATGATTCTTCCATTGTGCCATACAATTCAAAGGAACTATGCTAGTGGTAGTTATAGAATTAGGGGCATATTCGGGGAAATGATGAAGACCTCTAGGGGTTTCATGAGTAATCAATGGCATTTCTTGTGATGATGTGTTGGGTTTATTGTGGGAATTTTATGTTAATTGCATAATCATTGAATGATCCATAGATCATAATTAAGTCCCCAATTCAATAGATAGTTAAATAATATAACATATGTTCTATCACTTTATGCAAATGTTATTATACTCTAGACAACTTTTGCATTGCTATTTGTAATAGTAGAGTTTTGTGTTTAGTAATGCACCCCCATTTCATGTTACAATTTTTCCTCAATAAAACAAAAGTTGTAGATTAAAATTATTCGTATTTCAACTTGCAACATGAACCACTTTACTGCAACTATGGCCATCACAAACCATTGCCATAAATATTCCAAAAATTACCAACACAAACTAATCACAATTTTCAAAATAATTCTATCGGGATTTGAAATTGAATCCAATGCACTCAAAACTACTGCATTTGAAACTCTCACTTTACACTTAGATGGTACTCCAATTTCTCATGAGTCTATTATAAATCTAAAGACGTAGAGCAAACTTGCCAAGAATTCTCATATGTGCATAGATTATGCCAAATGTGATTCTTCAACTCCACAAAGGTTCAAGAAAAAAAGAAATAATGGTCATTGCAATTAGCAACCATGTTGAACAACTAAAGAGGAAAAAAAGAGGTGATGGTTATTGCAATTGGTAAGCCAAAGTTCAACATGGTTAATGTTTCAATTGAATTGAATTTGGTCAAATTGGATGAACTTCAATTCAATACAAATTGGTTGAATTGAAACCAATTTGAATTAAATTCAAATTGGTTTCAATTTAATTCATTTCATAATTTTGTTGATTTGAATTCAACCAAATTATGAAAATTCAATTATGAAAAGGCACATGTTAATTTGTTTTTCAGACCTATGTAGGTGGGTTGATAAATAAAAAAGGAATAATAAGGTAGTTATGGAATGTTTTCATAATTGTCACATGGAGTTGGTGAAAGGAGTGAGTTAATTAAGTAAATATGAAAATATTTTCATAATTATCAATTGGATGTCATCCAAAATTGTCATGGTGATGAACACTAATGAACCCTATATCTATTTCACTTAAACCAGTTTTAATTATCATTGTCATTGGAATTTTAATATTTTCCTCACTATGAATGACACAAAATACAATGAAAAACCTATTATATTTCAATGGACACATGGAGCCCAAAACTTTGCTTATTGAAATAATGCAACTAGTTGTTGATTTGATTCAAGAGTGGTGGTATTATATCTACCATTGTAAGAAGAAACAACACAATGTCACCATCACCATATGGAATTAAAATGGGACAATCGAGGTTTTCATTTGCCATAGTGAAGTTACTACAAGACAAAATAAGAAACACACAATTTCAAATTTTCTTTCTAAACAATAATCTTCAACACACACACACAAAGGAACAATTATTTGGAAATTCCCACACACATTCATAAAACAAAACTAGAATTCACAAAATTGGAAACTTAATTGGGAATTCACAAAACTAGCTAAGGAGCAAGGAACATTACCTAATCTACTACTATTGTTATTATCCCTATTTAATGTTTTCCATTGTGGGGTAGATTGTCGCAACCCCACTTTGAGGCAAGTGTGAGGATGAAATTCGCACTCCCGAAAGTGGGAACTTGGAGTCCTCTGGGACTCTTGAAACTTCATAGCTCGATTACAGGGGTCAAAACACTTCGCCTTGAGGTGTTATTTATACCATTGGAAAGGTATTGAAGTGTAGATGTCGAAAATGCCTCGCATGAGCCATTTAGACATCTGTAACACAAGTTATGGTCGAAAGAAGGGCTAAGAGTCAAACTGGCAGTTTGACTCTTGACCACTAAAAGTCAGGAATCGACCCAACCCTAGTGTGTGAAGGTGGAATGCAACACACCGTTGGAAAGCTCTTGAGAAGAACTATAAGTTTTCTTTAGACTTCATCCCAATCAAAGGTCTGAGCTAGGAGTTATGAGCTCCCAAAGTCCCAGGAGTCCAAATCGGGACAATTTCGAGACTCCTCCTTGGGAGTCCTGTGACTAAAAGCCATTCGGATGCAGGTGCCGCGGAGCAACGTAAAGAATACTATATGGGGGAAGGTGGTGGCTTCCCTTGAATCCGTGTTGCCCGTGGCTTGTCCCAACACTAAGAGTGATTCCGAATGTGAACTAACCAACTTGTTAGTTGGTTTTGATGTAGGACCGAGTAACTAAATAAGTTGTCCCTCTTCCTAGTCTAATCCCAAAGCTTTCAACACACCCCTCTCACCCCCTTTAGTGCTAGAAGGTGTGAGCATCATTAAGTTCCAACTACTTTCGCTCTTTAACATAATTGCACCCTTTTTGGGTTTAATAAGGAACTTGGGGGCGCGTCATAAATGGTGATTGGGCTAATGGCTATTCCTTTGCCTTGGGTTGTTGGGGTGATGGTTAATATTTTAATTGTTGTTGAATATAACTGATGTTCTAGGTAGTTGTTACACTTGGAGCTAGCATCTAAAAAAACAAACATAAACACATAATTTTTCCCCACCTACATAGAAATAAATAAAGTAAGTGAGGTGGATGCACATACACAAAGTTCTCTTGCAAACCCCTTCTTCTAGAGTCTATAACTATGGATAAAACAAAAGCAAATGCACACACAAATGGTAGAGGTTTAATTAAGAAAATATAAAAGTTTTGCTAAAAGGTAAAAGTTTAAGTAAAAATATATAAAGGTTTTGTCAAAAACTAGAAGTTTACCCAATAAGAGTAGAAGTTTTGTTGAAAAGTAAAAAAATTGCCAAAAATATATAAAGGTTTTATTAACATGTAAAGGTTTAACCATGAAAAGATGGAAGTTTTGCCAAGAGGTATAAGTTTAACTAGGAAAAGTTAGAAAATTTTCCATGTGGTAGATATTTAGCCCCAAAAAAGATAAAAGTTTTGTTGAAAAATAAAAGTTTAGCCAAAAATATGTAAAAGTTTTGCCAAGAGGTATAAGTTTAACTAGGAAAAGTTAGAAAATTTTCCATGTGGTAGATATTTAGCCCCAAAAAAGATAAATTTTTTGTTGAGAAATAAAAGTTTAGCTAAAAATATGTAAAGGTTTTGCCGTGAGTTAAAGGTTTAGCAAGAATTCTAAAAGGTTTTGCCAACATATAACGGTTTAATCATGGAAATATTAAAGTTTCATTAAAAGGTATAGGTTTAGCCAAAAATAGTTAAAATTTTTGTCAAAAAATAAAGGTTTAACCAGGAAAAGATATAAGTTTTGTTAAGAGGTAAAAATTTTACCATGCAAAAATAAAGGTTTTGCCAAGAGATAAAAGTTTAAACAAGAAAAGATAAAAATTTTGCCAACATGCAAAGGTTTAACCATGAAGAGATGGAAATTTTGCCAAGAGATATATGTTTAGCCAAAAAGAGTTAGAAGTTATGCCAAGAAATAAATGTTTAGCCAAATGGAAATAGAAGTTTTGCTGAAAGATAAAAGATTCAGCCAAAATAAATAAAGATTTTGCCAAGCAAGAGGCTTGGCCACAAAAATATATAGAGTAAGTAAGTAGGAGGGTTGATAGGTAGGGCCAGGATATAGGTCAATAACGTAGCTAGGTCAGTAAGGTAGCTAGATTGAAAGGTAGTAGGGTCAGGGTTGCGAAAAAAACACCCTTCAAAATAAAAGGGTCAAAGGACAGACTGTGGTGTAATGTTGGTTAATGCAGGGTCAGGAACCGGATGAAGAAACGCAGCCCATCCTATGGACAGAATGACCGACACTGGGGGCGGGGGGTGGATCACTCTGGTTAGCCTAGGTGGTGTGATTGCAAGATGAATTTGATTAAAAAGAAAATTAATAGCTTGATTTCCAATTGTCATCCATCCACACATTGGTACCAAATTCAAGTCAATTTCTTTCCTTCAAACCCTAATTCCAGGCATGTAACCACAATGAAAGGCGATGAATGACAAGGGTAAAAAACATCTATCAAACTCTAATTCCAGGGATGTAAATACAATAGGAAGTGATGAATTAGTGCATCATGGGTAAAGGGCGTTCATCTGTTTTCCCGCACAGGGAACTCAGGTACAGCCCTCGTTCCCAGACCCTCAGGAACGCGTTCCATCCCTACCCATTCTCTCCTCTACCAAAACCCTAATTCTTTTCCTACTGCGCTGAAGCTCCGCTTTCCGCGCCATCGTCCGACCGCGTTCCCTCTCGACATTTCTTCTTGCATTCCGGGTCGAAAACATGACTGAACCCACTGTGGATATGGACATCGGAGACTTTCAAGCGCCTTCGCCAATGCAGGAGAGTGAGAATGCAGTATCAGAGTCGTCGAAGAATTCTTCTGAGGGTTCCGCGGAACCGTTCGGCAGCTCGGGGAGACCTACGGTTATTGCTCGGAAGAAACCCATCGTTGTCATCGTGATTGGGATGGCAGGTAAGTTTTGATCGGGAGTCTGCTTTTTTGCACTGATTACAACACTCCAATTTCGATTGAAATGTTTTCTCTCTGCAGATTATGTCTAGATGAAACCTTTCTCAGATCTTCGTTGTGGGAAATTTGTAGGAAGTGGAAAGACTACATTGATGCATCGACTGGTGGCGCATGTCCAGACCGCACGCAAACGAGGCTATGTTCTCAATCTGGATCCAGCTGTGACGTCTCTTCCATATACTGCAAACATAGATATTCGCGACACTGTGAATTACAAGAATGTGATGAAGGAGTACCATTTGGGTCCCAACGGCGGCATCCTTACCTCCCTTAACCTATTTGCCACCAAGTTTGATGAGGTAGCGGCATCACTACGCTCTTTTTCTCTCTTGTCCTAAAACCCTCTCTCGTTGTACAAGTTATAGAACTCTGCCAATTTCGGTTTCTTTTGTGAATTTAGGATTCCAGTAGCAGTCACACACTGCTTGCCCTTCTGTATTTGACATATGCGCAACCATTTTACTGTGAAAGATTCTCTGTTCACACTTTGTGTGTGGGTGGATTTCACCACAAGTACATAGGATGCAGTAGCCCCTTGTATCTCCGTCTCTTTCGAAAAGTTCAAGCTGTGTGGGATTCCCTCTGGAAAAATCTCTAATTAGATGGAATCTCTTTTTTCATGTGGTTTCACTGTACTTTTGGATGCTTAGACTCAGGCTTCAAGCAGTACTGCAGATTTAATTCCCCTTTGCTGGTACTATTGAGCATCTGGTTTTGTGATTTTTATTTTCAGCAGTAATGGATGCCTTTTCTGTGCATCTGGGATTGCAGGTGGTGAATCTTGTGGAGAGACGGGAAGGAGAGTTGGACTATGTACTTGTGGACACTCCTGGACAGATAGAAATATTCACCTGGTCTGCATCAGGCAGCATCATTACTGAAGCTTTTGCATCCACTTTTCCAACTGTGGTTTGTTATGTTGTGGACACCCCACGTTCGTTGAGCCCTGTCACATTCATGAGTAATATGTTGTATGCATGTGGCATTTTGTACAAAACTCGGCTTCCACTCCTCTTGGCATTCAACAAGGTTGATGTTGCCCAGCATCAATTTGCACTTGAGGTGGGCCACACTCCTGTCACTGAGTATCTAAATGATGGGAACTTTTTTGCTTGATGAATATAATTGCGCAGGGGAGCTGGAGCTGAAAGTTTGTTTTTATAACAAAATGTTAGTGCTCAGGGATCATAGCTTGGATGGAGAAGTGCTCCCCAAGGATGATCAGTATCCTGTATGTTGTAGGTCTACAGTAGTTTTATCAGTTGGCATGGTCACATAGCATCTTGCATTTGTCTTTATTAAGTCACCGCAGATCAGTTGGTGTAATATTCTAGAATGTTCATTTCTGCTTGCATCCTTCTAGCTAGAAGATAGTGTCTGACATAGATTCTCTATATGCAGTGGATGGATGATTTTGAAGCCTTCCAAGCAGCTGTGGAGAATGATTCATCATACTCCTCTGGTTTGAGTCGCAGTCTTTGTTTGGTGCTTGACGAATTTTATCGCAACTTGCGGAATGTGGGGGTTTCTGCTGTTACTGGGGTGGGCATGGTGGACTTCTTTGCAAAACTGGATGAAAGTGGTACTGAATACATGCAAACTTACTGGTATGCAACCAAAGCATCTCTGTTGGGTGTCTCTTTTGTGTCCCTTGATGCAAATGTTGCTCTCTCTCTCTCAGTGGATCACTGTCTTCGTTTGTGAAACTTTTCCCTGTTTCTAGAAATGATTAGGCATTTGTGGTTTGTCCCCTAAGGTCCTGTTCCCCATGCTGGGATTGCAGCATCCCTTGTACTTATTTATGCTCTTGACACTCTGCAATTGAGATTTCATTGAAGAGAATTCGTTCATTGGACATCATGTTACTATCTGCTTATCACCTTCTGCAGGGTTGAACTTGAGAGAAGACGTGCCGAGAAAGAATTGCGTGATACAGAGCGCCAGCAAGCAAACCTGGCTGCACTACAGCGTGATTTAGCAGAGTCCAATGGTCAGAAAGTGGTGCTGAGTACTACACGTCAAATGGAGGAAAGAAACACAGAAGAAGAAGAGTTGGAAGAGGAGGAAGAAGAGGAAGAAGAGTACAGTGATGACTTGGACGAGGAGGAAAGCACCGAAATGTTCCGAGAAATGGGTGGTCGTTTGTAACCAGGGTGAGCTTCTTTGTATGAATCCAAAGGGCCTGATCATCCAGTGCAAAGATAAACTGGAAGTTGTAAATGGACTTGTCTTTAAACCCAATACTTTGTACCTTGATAAATGCAAAGTTTTGCAAGTGGATTCCTCGGAGGCATACACACTAGGATGGGTTTGAGAAAGATCCTTGAAGTTAAGTGTGACAAGACAAAGGAGAGCATACCTCCGGCTGTGACAAGTTGAAAATAGCAGTTTGACCATGGCCTACTGGATGCGAGATGCTTTTTAAGTCAACTTCATGCTGTCTCTTCAGTTATTGTAAAGTCGCGGAAGTGTGAGGTGGAACAGCTTGAAACTTCAAAAGTTTTGGCAAGAAAAATATGATGTACTGTCATAAACTGAAAGTTCAACAATTACTGACTGCAGGTGACTACTCTGAGAATTTTCAAGGTCATATGTGGATACACTAGTACTTGGTTCGTGATTTGTTGTTTAAGTTGGTCTGTACAGGTTGGTTTCAAACTATTTCCTGAAAACTAACATCATCCCTTACAGTGTCATTATCTATTTTCTTTTCTTTTCCTGAAACTGAAATTTGTGGTCAATTCAGTTAGCTGTTGACAAATGTTTTGCCGCCTTCCTTTGTTATCATTACTATTTGATAAACAGAGAAAATTGGCTCTGATATTTTCATTTGAAATACACAGTCAATGACAACTTTCCATGCTCCTACCCTGCAAACCAAGATATACTTATGACACAAGGTAAAGGTTTTAAAACTATGTTAACTTCCATTGGACCAACTTGACATTGATTGTTCCAATGTTATCAGTTGCTAGATGGTTATCAAGAATCACATTAGGTTTCAAGATGTTCAATTGGTTCAATGATTGTTTGGTGAACAAATAATTAAGATGAAACAAGGAATCTCTTGCTTAAACAAGTAGGTTGGCAAGGTCAAAATGCAAAAAAGGTATTTGTTGTTACATTGCACATGGTAATACATATTTTTGAGGCCTTAACCTTAACCTCACAACCAAAACTATGACAAAACAAAATGGGACAAGCTGAAAGTAAAACAAGGACATGATGATAGCCAAAGCAAATAGACACATTCAAAAACCAAGTGAAATGGGTGTTGGCATCAAAGGAATACATTTCAAAGTTTTCAAATTGCAATCACTTTACGAGCTAAGATGGCCATGGTGCCTTAAATTTTTAGAATGATATTTTTAAAAGCAAAACATGTTTATATAATCTTGGAGTCATTGAAAATATTTCATTGAAGGATATGAGATGATAGACTTGTAATCCCAAACACCATAAGAAATCTATCAAAATGCAACTACTCCATTTGTGATTAGCTTTAGTCATTTTTACAATTATTTTTCAATCTTCACAAATTTTGGTCATTCTTGTAATTATATTGTAATTATGTTGTGATTATTAATTTTTGCATCTTTCATGTGGACAATTTTTTAAATTCCTTTTATCCAAAATAGGCTTGTATGTCCAATTAGTCATAATAGGAACCAAAATTAATCATGCCATTATGGTGTGGACCTAACCCCTAGAGGTATATTAATATGTATTAAATATATATGAAAGGTAGATATCTAGGGATGTTTTGAGGTTGGAATTATAATATATTAAAACTATATCACATGTTTAAAATATATTTAGGGTTTAACATCATGGTTCTATTCTAAACATTTCCACCACAACATTGCATTTGGGGTGCTAATTACATTTATTGTGTCCAAATTGTGGGGTTAATGTTTACCCTTCCCCCAACTACAAACAACAAATATGGGACTACATACACTAAAGGAACAATTTAATGCCACATGTGGGTTAATCATTGTGACAACCAATTAATAACATTTAAACTATGACCAATCTTATGACTAGCAAATCAATTAAAATCATTTTAATTTATAAGTGTTCATAAGAAAACACAATATTTTATGCATTTATACTAACCCAAACTCATTTTCATTGAGTCTAACATTAGTTAATGGATGTTTTTCATTCAAAATATTGTGTACGTACAGATGTACTTGCTATAATGGACATGTTTTAGAGTGAAATTAAAGTTAAAGGTATACTAAATGTATATATATTTAATGTTGCATTAGGTTTTTTTATCTTAGAGATACATTAAAAATCTACTTACCTACCTACCTTGTTTGACAACATTAGTATTGATGTCATGTCAAATGCAATTATGTTTGACTATGACTTGATTTATGCAATTACAAGGATTTTAGTAACAAGTGTTGCTTGATTGAAAAATAGTTGTAAAAATAGGTTGTAATTTTGAGTTTTTTTTTTTTTTGGAAAACAATGTGTTTTCTTAACTATTAATGTGACATGTGTCATCGGCCTAAGTGTGAACATGATTATGTAACTATTACAAGTGTGAATATGATTATGTAGCCATTCCAAGTGTGAACATGACCATAGTGATAAAACCCACTTGTAAAAAAAATTAAATTTCATTCATTTTTAGTGGCAAAAGTTATTTAAAATTCAATAACACTCCTCACCCCAAAACCTTAGGTCTAAAGTTTACAAAATCACCTCCAAGAAATCCCATTCATTAAATATTTTCTCGTAATATCAAAAGTTTACCCCAATGTTTGTATTCAATAATTGTTGCATCATACATTTAAACATTCCCAAATCACCTTCATGCATCTTATGTGCGTGGAAGGGGTTTTAATGATACCAAGAGCAAAATAGGGCACACTATGATTTGGGAAGTCTCAACATGACAAATGAAAAAAATTTAATAAAACATTTAAAACAACCAAAAAACCTTCCTTCAAATATAAATGCTTGAAAAGTAGGGGCATAAATTGCCATAAACAATTTCAACCATTCAAAACACAATTTGGAAGGATAAATCATCTTTGAAAATTGAATCATGAAATTAACACAGTGAAAAGGTTTTGATAAAAAATATAAAATATAAAATTGTATGCTCAAAATGGTTAAATTCCTAAAAGTCATTATGTTTGAAAAAATGATGATGAGATGATGATGAATTTCATCCATTATGAATGAAAATGGACATTCGTAGATGAATATTGTTTCCATTCTTTCTAGTTTTCACCATTTTCAATAGTTCAAAGACTTCATTTAAAACATTGTCGAAATTCTAGTTCCTTACCTTGTGATATTTTATCTCAATTAATTTTAACAAAACATGATCTCTAAATTTCAATTTCGTACACAATTACAAGGTGTATTATCATAATTGGTTTGAAATATTAAAATTAAAAATTGTCACAACACTATGGATCTAGCTCTTTAATTAGTTTTTTTCCCCAACACTAAAAGATGTTTAACTATGAATTGTGAGCTTTTGCACAAACACACCAACTTATTCAAATGGACAATTTCAACTCCAAACATTTTTAGCCAATTTCATGATTTTTTTTAATCTTTAATATTTTAATTATTGGAATGTTTCTAAAGATTTGTTAGAAACATTTACAACTAGCCACAATGTTAATGAAAATTAACATGAAATGTCAAAGCATTTGATCCCATTGTCAAAATCAAATTTCTATGAGTTGAAATCAGATCCAATCAATAACAAATATTAGTTTCTAACCCATTCAAGTATACTAATATTAGATTGTGATTGAAACACATAAATAATTATTGTCAAGACAATGGGAAAAAAATTCAAAACATACATATTTTACTCAAGAAACTCAAAACTACGACGAAGAATACTAAAAAAGAGATCAACTTAAAATTTCAAAACAAGGATTGAATTAACATTAAAAATATCTTCATAATGATTATTTGAATAAGGTGATCATGAAGAAATGATAGAAGAGATATGATCATCTTCAAACTAATCTCATTATGTAAGTTTTATATGTATGTCCTACTAATATCTACTACACTTACCTAACAACTAACAAATATAATTAGTAACTAATAAATTTAGGGTAAGCAATTTTTAATTAGTAATTAGCCAATAATTAATTTAACCAATATGTAGTTATTACTAACTATTGCTGCTACCTACCCTAAACATTATCACCTTGTAAAATTTGTTGTAAAACGTTGACAATATTTTTTAAATGTCTAATAATACATGGAGCAATTGTAATGTATGGTAAATTGCATGTTAATTTGTTTGCAAAAGGTAGGTCCCATCATATTTCATTGTATCCTATGTTTTGCATGTAATTGTAAATCGTTTTGAAAATACCATATATTGCATTTACATATTTATGTAATGGTAAATAATAATTTGAGAAATTGTATAATTTTTCAAATTTTGTCAACATTCATTATTGTTTATCATAGGCATAACACTTTGCAAACAATGTTTCATCCATGTAAGATTTACTATTGATAAACATTTCAAGTTTGAATCCAATGTCAAAACCAAATTTCATAATTTGAGTTAATAGTAACATAACATCAAATGTCTTTGGAGCTCAATTGTTTATATTTAACTTTGAAATTTTTTAATTAAGACTTCAAGATCTTTGGTTGATTTAGTCATATGACAAGATATTCATAATGTTTAGAAGTAGCTCAAAATGTCTATGGGGGATTTTATGTTTTTACCATCATACTTGTGTAAGTGTTGGTCCACTCACTTTTTTTTATTGGGCCAATTTTTGCCACTTGACAACCCAAAAAAGAGCTAGTGCAATTCATGTGAAGGTTTTTTCTGAAAAAAAAGTGCCAAAAATTACCAAAATTTGAGATTTTAAACAAAAATCATCATATTTAAACAATAGATTCCAACAAATTGCCAAAATATTTAAGCAAATTTGGTTGATTCCCCTTGTGTGGATGATTGTCATTGTGATTACATCACAAAATTGAATACCAAAACCTCAATGAAGGTGTGTTTTATCAATTGTAATGAAGTTGGATAGTTTTACATCAAGTTTCGTCACATTACAATTTACAATACTATAATACAAGGGCAACTTCAACACATGTTTGTTAAATAATTAAATAATTGTAAAGACACCATGTTGAAAAATAAAATATTCCAAAATATTTCAAAATATTTTTTATTTTCATTCACAAAAATTTGTTTTTTGAATTTGTTTTTGAAACGTTCAACATTTTTATAGATAATATGATTTGGTACTACCAAGCCAATGTTTTTTTTGGGAAATTTTTTGCACTATTGTGATTTTTCTTTTTTAAAGGGAATATTTTGTCACAAGATTCTTGGTTGGGGGTGGGGGGGGGGGGGAGAGATTGTTTGCTATTTAATGCTATGTCCCTCTTGTGATGCTCGCCACTAACACAAAAGCAAAAACTAAATTTTTTTGGCTAAAAAATAAATATTAAATATTAAATATTATTTTAGGGTTTAGGGTACCCTTGAAATGTCAAAAGAAAAATGTGGGTACAAAAGAATGGGCGAATTTGTTTTTACTTCGTGTAATGGTTTTGTCCCATAAGTTAGGGTTTTTGTCCCATAGGGTTTTTGTCGCAGGCTTGAGGGGGCCGCCTCTTCTTCGCTTGGTAGATCTAGGGTTTAGTATCCAACCTCGTCTAACTGACCTATTTGAAAATGGCCATGTCTTTCTTCTTCGCCTTCGCTCATGCCGCTGAATGGCCTCCCGCGTGACAACGCGAAATCAGGGCCTTCATCGCGCGCGAATTTCAGGAGAGAATTCTCAGTTGCGATTGTTGCGAGAGCCTGGCTGATCCAGTTTTTCAATGAATTGGGGTCGCTGTTTGCAATGGAATTTGGTTGTCTTTCCGACCTGAATTGCCAATGCTGAAAACACCAGGTTTGAGTTCTCGTGCGTGCGCTCCCGCGCATTTCATTTCAACATTGGTTGGGAGTTTTGTAGAGTTCGATTCTATCCAGTGATTAGTGTACAACCCCAATTACGGTTTCTTGTGCAACAAGCTATGGTGTTGAAGGAGTCGTGAGTTCTCTCTCTCTGTCCCTCTGGCTTTGGGTTTAGGTTGCTATAACTTGTACAACGAGAGAGGGTTTTAGGACAAGAGAGACAAAGATCGAAGTGATGCCGCTACCTCATCAAACTTGGTGGCAATCAGGTCAAGGTAGGTAAGGATTACCGCCATTGGGTACTCCTTCATCACATTCTTGTAATTCACAGTGTTGCGAATATCTATGTTTGCAGTACATGGAAGTGACTTCACAGCTGGATCCAGATTGAGAACATAGCCTCCGTTGCGTGCGGTCTGGACATGTGCCACCAGTCGATGCATCAATGTAGTCTTTCCACTTCCTGCAAATTTCCCTCAACGAAAATCTGAGAAAGGGTTCATCTAGATATGATCTGCAGAGAGAAAACATTTCAATCGAAATTGGAGTGTTGTAATCAGTGCAAAAAAACAGACTCCTGATCTTACCTGCCATCCCAATCACAATGATGACGATGGGTTTCTTCCGAGCGATAGCCATATGTCTCCCAGAGCTGCTGAACGGTCACTCGGAACCCTAGGAAGACTTGTTTGACGACCTTGATACTGCATTCACTCTCCCGCATTGGCGCAGGTGCTTCTAAGTCTCTGGTCTCCGTATCCACAGTGCGTCCAGTGATGTTTTCGACCCAGGAAGCCAAGAAATGTGGGAGAGGGAAAGCGCTCGGAAAACCGGGATTTCCTGGTACTGAACGAGATGAAGACGATGAAGAAGACGAAG
>Ga0209208_10008636_pt1 | contig 13543 bp, 14 predicted proteins | sample S1TSphfallax_3_FD_187694 | JGI IMG/M metagenome (GOLD analysis project Ga0209208, IMG submission 187694) | Host-associated microbial communities from peat moss isolated from Minnesota, USA - S1T2_Fd - Sphagnum fallax MG (SPAdes) (version 2) | ecosystem: Host-associated > Plants > Peat moss >...
GTGAAACCCACTTGAGGGTTTCACAAAGTCAAGTTGTGGAATTGAGACTTGGTAGCACGCTCCCGACTTCCAACTCTAGAAAAGGGTAGAAGGTCGAGTTGGGAGCCCCGGGATTAGACTAGGAAGAGGTCTTAGTTGATCAAGCTAGAATCTGCACAAAAATAAACCACCCGAGTGGTTAGTTCACATTCCGGGACGCCCTTGGGTGTTGGGATAAGCCACGGGCACTTCGGACCACAAGACTCACCACGGCCCGGACTCGGGAGTATGCCACCACCATACTCCCTATAGTATACTCTGCGACGCCCCATGGGGGCCTCATCCAAATGGCACAAATTCCCGGGACTCTCGAAATGGAGTCCCGATGGAGTCCCGAAATTGTCTCGGCGGGACTCCCGGAACTTTGAACCGCCATAACTCTCGACTGCAGACTTGGATCGTGACAAGGTCTGAACCGAAGTTGTAGCCCTCGTTGAGATCTTTCCAACGCCATGTCGCACGCTCAGATCGGATGTTGGGAAGGCATCGATTCCCGACTTTTAGTGGTCGGGAGTCACAGCCCTTCTTTTGCCCATAACTTGGGCTGCAGATGTCCGAATTGCCAATGCGAGGGCATTTTCAATATTTACGTTTCAAGACCTTTTCAACGACACCAAGAACACCCCAATGCGAGGTGTTTTGCCCCTTGCTGTCGAGCTCTGAACATTCGGGAGTCCCGAAGGACTCCAAATCCCCACTTTTCCAAGTGTTGGGCTTCATCCCCACACTTGACCAAGTTAGGGTTGCGACACATAGTGACTGGTTGCAAATGACAAGATTTCTAGTAGTGGTTGTGCACCCAACCCTAATTGTCTTTCTTAAAATTTTCATTCAAAAATTAAAACTACCATTTATGTTGAAAGAGAAACCATTTATTTCATATTCACTTTCAATAGTAATTCAATACCCCTAATCAACATTTGAGCCTTTTGGGTAAGATAACATCATAAATTTAGTGATGAAGTTTATTTAACAATGTTGAAATGAAAGGTCCATAAAATTTAACATGAACTTTCATTTCTTTTTGTGAAATATGTATTTATTTTGATTTGAGAAGTGATCAAAATTCATAATTTTCAAATTGATTCCATCATTTCAACCTCATGGAAAATAACATGAACTGAATTTTGCAATCTTCGACTTGAGGACGTGACCATGGTTTTGTTTTTCAATTTTGTGATATCAAAATTTGGGAAAATTTTCAAATTAGTCAAATTTACTCGAGAAACAAAAACATTTCCAATTCTTTTTCAATTCTTTTGCCAATGTGTGAACCATAATGGATATTTGGAAAAGGGATTTAGTAAGAGAAAAAATGATCAAATGAAAAGGATTGAACCAAATGAAAAAGTTGTCATATGATACGGAATACCAAAATGGCCAAGCCTTATCCTTAGAATCCTTAAATGAAGTGCCTAGGTTGCTTAAGGTCCTAAAACAAAAAGTCTAGGTAGCCTAAGAATCTTGGGATAAAAAGCTTAAATAACCTAGGGTTAAAAATCTAAATAATATATAGTAAAAAACCTAAGTAATTGGAGGTAAAACATTTAAGATCATCAAAAATCTATAACAGTTTAAAACAAAATACTTAAATAACCTTGTGTAAAAAAATAAGAAATTTATAATTTAAAAAAATGGGTAACATGAGGTAAAAGGCTTAAGTAAATAAAAAAGCTTAGGTGGCTTAAGATAAAAAGCCAACGTAACCTATGCATCTTAAAATTAAAAAAATGTAAATAGCCTCCAAGGTTTACGTGTTGTTGGTTATTTGGTGGAAGATCTAGAGGCTACTTAAACTATTTTATTTTAAGACGCATAGGTTTGTTAAGCTTTTTATCTTATGCTACCTAAGATTTCTTATTCGCTTAAGTCTTATACCTTAGGTTGCCGAGGCTTTTTATTATAAATTATTTAAAAATTTTAAATAAATTACTTAAGTTTTTTGCCTTAAGTTTTTTTTTTTTTTACCTTAAGCTACTTAGGTTTTTTTACTATAGATTAGGTAAACTTTTTATCGTAAGTTACCTAAGCTTATTATCACAAGATTCTCAATCTACTTAATTTTTTTATTTTGGGACTCTAGGATGCCTAAGCATCTTATAGGTCTTTACAAGGTCCAATGTCCACTAAATTTTTAGAAACCCATTTCACTTGAATGTCAATTTGAGGAGATTAGATTACATGCATGATGTCTAAGATAAGAGCTAGTCGACAAGTTTAAAAACTGTGAGCCAACCAAACAATCAATAAGCACTAGGTAAAACCTAGCCCCCAAAAACATTGTTTGACCAATTAACTAAAAAGTAATGCTCTTGGGGCCTCATCTAATAACATCATAAATTATACATGTAAGTGAACTCCTATTGAAATGAATTTTTAAAATTATTCTTTGATAAATTATTTTTTACAATGGGTAATGAAAATATAAATTCATTTCATGTATATATGTTTTTTAATAGACAATTTAATAGGTCTTGACAATGTCCAATGTCGACTAAAATTTTAGAAATCCATTTCACTTGAGCATCAACTCCATGAAACTAAATTACATGCAGGATGTCACAAGATAAAAGTTGGCTAACAAGTTCAATGACCAATGAGCCGACCAAACTGTCAACGAGCATGAGGTAAAACCTAGCCCCCAGAAACATTGTCTACCAAATCAGCTAAGAAACAATATTCATGGGGCCTCATCTAATAACATCATAAATTATAGATGTAAGTGAGCTCATATAAAAACAAATTTCTAAGATTATTTTTTACAATGGGCAACGACATTATAAACATAAGAATTGAAAACCTTAAAAACATGTAGAACACAAATGAACTTGCAAATTCATTTTCTACATAAATGTTTTTGAATAGACAATTTAACATGTCTTTACAAGGTCCGATGTGCACTAAAATTTAAAAAATCCATTTCACTTGAGCATCAATTTGGTGAGATTAAATTACATGCATGATGTCACAAAACAAGACATGGCTAAAAGTTCAATGACTCCAACCAAACCATCAACAAGCATTAGGTAAAACCTAGCCCCCATAAACATGCTCTAAGAAATCAGCTAAAAAATAATGTTCGTGGGGCCTCCTCCGATAACATAAAAAATTACACATGTAAGTGAACTCATATTGAAAGGAATTTCTAAAATTATTTTTTGCAAATTATTTTTTACAACAAACCAATAAATATAATAACATAACTCTAGAATGAGAAACAAACTAAAAATAACACATACATGGCATTCACAAACATTTACAATTATTTAAAAAGACCGAAGGAAGGGCATTAACATGATAAATTGAGAACTTCAACAATTCTACACAACAATAGAATTGAGAGGGAATAATATATAAGAAAGGGACAAAGAGGGTTGCTCTTATATTGTTTTGTGAAGAGAGTGTCCTCTTCTCTTAACAAGCTCGTTCGCTCTCGGATTTGTAAATCAACAAATCACATGCACTTGGCAAAACATTGGATAGTGATCAAGATTTCAGAACTCCACAACAATCCACATAACGTCTTGGTCTCATTTTCAAGATGTAGACTCCTTTTGAACGATTGCCAAAATAACTTCCGAAAAGCAAAAAACACTTTGCATGCTTGATCAATGGAGGGCCAGATCTAGCTTATTTTTGTGGAAAAGAAAATGGGAGTCTAGAAATGACTAAACATTCATTGGAAGCGAACAAAGAGGACAGTTCTGTACATGTTTCATGTCATGATCAAAGTGTCCATGTTGGGGACGATGTGTCGTCATATGTCCAACCTGGGTCAAATGCTCCAAACTCCAAGATTGTTAATTCTTGCTCTACGATCCACAACCTAGCTAGAATCACGTTTGCTCCTTGCAAAAACACTAGAGCAACAAATAGTGGCATATGGAGCTCCTTCATCTTGCCTATGCTGAAAGATGTGAAGTTAGTAACCAGTCATTGCATTATTGACACCAAAACTCAAAGAAACATATCTCCCATTCCCAACAGGCATACATGTTGAGTTGTATGAAGAGAAGGATCAAGCTGCCAAATTGAAGGTCCATAGCATAGTGACAAACCCATTCAATTGTGTCCAAGTGAATGTAAAGGAGCAAATCAGTAAGTTCCACCACAACAAGCTAATCATAAGAAGAGCCAGTCAACATATAACCAACGTAAAAGAAAAAAAAAACATTCTCAGTTTGGACTTCATTATTTGCACAAATACGAACACCCAAATTCTAGAGGAGACAAAATTGTCAGCTTAAGCGTGCACAGAAACTTGCTCTCTCATTTTTGTGACATTCTTATCCCATGCGGACCCAACAGTCCCCAAGAATTTCCTCACTCTGCTGAATGCTTTTGAATATAGAAACTTAAAGTATATTTTACTGGAAGCATCAGTGGTTTCTTTTTCTAATGGCCCATTCAATACCACACCACATCCAATAAGCGTCTTTCTGCCTAAAATCTACCAATTTTTTATTTCACTTGTCAGTCTTTCCCTGGCAATCAAAGTGGCTTAGGCACTATCGCCGTGCACTCTACAACTTTGTCAGTACCCAACATGGCTTGTGAGCATTCCAGTTCTCCTACCACAAAAACATCATTGATGACCTACTCAGCAGCTTGTCCTTAACCCTCTTGTGGTTTTTCAATCATAGGTTTAAAAAAAACTTCTTGTTTGCGTTCCTAGCCAAATGTCCATAAAAAACTTTAGTGTTTGTGCTCTTCAATTCAACTAAACTTGCTCCTCATGAGTTTCGGATTTGACTTTGTTCCTCACTTTTTGCATACCAATGCTAAGGTGACACTCTTCACATCCAAAGACATGGTGATGCAGCATCCCAAACCGGCGTTTAAGAATGGCAGACGGTGTTTTACATTGAGTAACACGAACCCAAAAGGAGGTCATACATATTAGTCGATGTGAGGGCTACAATGCTCCCTATTAACACCTCCACATCATCTCCACCCAGAGCTCCAACTCGCACTTCCCGAATATCCATCACTTGCCCCACCAAACTAAGATCGATTAAAATGGTTTTCCGACTATTGACATAGCACTGTTACAGTTGATCAAAGCATGTCAAGAGGGACACCTAAAATTTTCAGTTGCCTCCATGCCTTCTTCGAGCGAAAAATTAATAACAACACAAATGTCTTCACACAACTTAGATTTTCACCAAGAAGGTTCACTTTTCTACCAAGGACAAGGAAGTCCCCACAGTTCAGACACGCCACCACATGTACACCTGCAGGGATAGAAACTTGTAACTACATACAAGGTGACAGGAGCCCAAACTCAATCTACATAAGCATGATGCCTATACATATGATATGAGCATTGCACTTGTAGTGCCAGGGGCTGGGGGTTGTTTGACCACCAAAAACCCATTATAGTGCGGGGCTATTTTTGTTGACTTTTTTTTTCTTCACTTTTGTTACTTTTTGTTACTTTTTTTACTACTTGTAACTTTTGTAAATAATTTTTTACTGTTGAAGGTTCACCTTTTGTTACTTTTTGTCACTTTTTTTACTACTTGTAATTTTTGTAAATTACTTTTTACTATTGAAGGGGGCAAGGTGAGTTGTTTTAATTTTTTTTTTATTGTTCAGGGGGAAGGGGTGCACCTTTATTTATTTATTTTGATTTCTTTTACTGTTGAAGGGGAGGGGGTGGAGGTTAATGTTTTTTTTTCTCCTATACATATGATCTGAACATTGCACTTGTAATGCCAGGGGCTAGGGGCTATTTGACCACCAAAAACTCACTGTAGTGTGGGGTTGTTTGAGTGTAGTGCAGGGTTGTTTTTGTTGACCTTTTTCATTTTTTGTTACTTTTGTTACTTTTTTTACTACTTGTAACTTTTGTAAATTACTTTTTACTATTGAAGGGGGCAAGGTGAGTCGTTTTAATTTATTTTTTGATTGTTCAGGGGGAAGGGGTGCGCGTTTATTTATTTATTTTGATTTTTTTTATTGTTGAAGGGGAGGGCGTGGAGGTTAATGTTTTTTTTTCTCCTTCATTTGACATGTGGAAGGAGGAGGGGGTTAATTGTTTTTTACAAGTTCATTATGGGAGGCATGGTTTAGGGTTGGTTTAATTCATTTTATCTTAGCTAAAATAAATTAAATGTAATTAAACTAACCTAAACTTGCCTAATTAAATTCAACCCGACTAAGTTAATTTAAACTTGGCTAAACTAACCTAAAATAAATTAAATTTCTTAAAACTAATATAATTTTGGGAAATTAAAAAAAAAATTGGGACACAAATAATATGTACGAAATTTTTCCAACAACCATAAAGGCCTATACGTATGCTTTGCACACTACGGGCATAAGGAAGGAGGCTAGAGGCTGTTTGACCAAAAAAAACCCCATGTAATGAAGGTTGTTTTTAACGTAGTGGGAAGTTGTTTTTGTTGACTCTCTTTTCACTTTTTGTTATTTTTGTTGATTTTTTTTATTGCTTGTAACTTTTGTAAATTACTTTTTATTATTGAAGGGGGCAAGGTGATTTATTTATTTTTTAATTGTTTAGGGGAGGGGGTGCATCTTGATTTTTTTTAATTTTTTTATTTATTGTTGAGGGGGAGGGGGGTGGAGGTTAATGTTTTTTTTCTCCTTTTTTCAACATGTGGACGGGGGAGGGGGTTAGTTTTTTTCTTCAAACTTTTTTTTCATTGTTACTAGGGAGGTGGTCAGGGTTATTTTTCTTTTAATATGTTGAAGGGGGACGAGAGGGGAGGGGGTTGATTTTTTTTTTACAATTTCATTATGGGGGGGGAGGGGGGGTTTATGGTTGGTTTAATTAATTTAATCCTAGTTAAAATAAACTAAACTTAGTTAAACTAACTTAAACTTGCCTAATTAAATTCAACCTGACTAATTTAATTTAAACTTGGTTAAATTAACATGTACATAAACTAAATTTGACAAAACTAATATAATTTTGGGAAAATTAATGAAATTTCGAGACACAAATAATATGCACTGAATTTTAATTAAACTTCTTACCTTAAGCTACCTAGGTTTTTTACTATATATTACATAAAAAAATTATTGTAGGTTACGTAAGCTTTTTATCACAAGATTTTCAATCTATTTAATTATTTTATTTTAGGACTTTAGGATGCCTAGGCATCTTATAAGTCTTTACAAGGCCCAATGTCCATTAAAATTATAAAAATCCATTTCACTTGAAGATCAATTTAGTAATATTAAATTACATGCATGATGTCACAAAATAAAAGCTAACCAACAAGTGTAGTGACCAATGAGCCAACCAAACTATCAACAAACACCAGGTAAAACCTAGGCCTCGAAAACATTGTTTAATTAATTAGCTAAAAACCAATGTTCTTGGGCCTCATCTAATAACATCAAAAATTATACATGTAAGTGAACTCACATTGAAATGAATTTCTAAAGTTATTGTTTAATAAATTATTTTTTACCATGGGCAATGGAGAAGTATAAATTCATTTTCTATATATATGTTTTTGAATAGACAATTTAATAGGTTTTGACAAGGTCCAATGTCCATTAAAATTTTAGAAATCCATTTCACTTGAACATCAATTTGGTAGACTAGATTACATGCATGATGTCATAAGTTAAAGGTTGGCTGACAAGTTCAGTGACCAATGAGTCGACCAAACTATCAACAAGCAGGAGGTAAAACCTAGCCTCAAAAAAAATTATTTACCAAATCAGCTAAAAAACATATTCCTAAGGCCTCATCGAATAACATCATAAATTATACATGTAAGTGAGCTCATACTAAAATGATTTTTTCTAAAATGAATTTTTACAATGGGCAAAGACAATACAAACACAACCTTATAAACATGTATAACACTCTAGGACATAGATGAACTAACAAATTCATTTCATGTATATATGTTTTTGAATAGACAATTTAATAGGTCTTCACAGGGTTTAATGTTTATTAAAAAAATTTAAATGCATTTCACTTTAGCATCAATTTGGTGAGATTAGATTACATGCATGATGTCACATGATAAGAGCTAGCTAATAAGTTCAGTGACCAATGAGCCAACCAAATTGTCAACAAGCATTAGGTAAAACCTAGCCCCCAAAAACATCGTCTAACAAATCAGCTAAAAAACAATGTTCCTTGGGCCTCATCTGATAACATAAAAAATTATACATGTAAGTAAACTCATATTGAAAGGAATTTCTAAAATTATTCCTTATAATTTTTTTTTACAACGAACATTATAACAAACCAATAAATGTAATAACAACTCTAGAATGAGAAACAAACGAAGAATTACACGTACATGGCATTTATAAACACTTATAATTTTTTTAAAAGACTAAGCAAAGGACATTTACATGATAAATTGAAAACTTCAACAATTTTGCAAAATGATAGAATTGAGAGGGAAGAAGACATAAGAAGGGAACAAAGAGGATTGCTTTTATATTCTTTTGTAAAGAGAGTATCCTCTTTTCCTGATAAGCTAGCTTGCTCTTTGATTTGTAAATCAATAAGTCACATGCACCTGGCAAAACATTGGATAGTGATCAAGATTTTTAGAACTCCATAACAATCCACAATGCGTCTTTGTTTCATTTTCAAGATGCAAACTCCTTTTGAACGATTACCAAAATAATTTCCAAAAAGCAAAAAACATTTTACATGCTTTGTCAATAGAGGGTTGGATCTAGCTTATTTTTGTGGAAAAGAAAATGGGAGTCTAGGAATGATTAAGCATTCATTGGAAGCAAACAAAGAGGATAGTTCTACAATACATCTACAGAAATGTAGGCTTCAGCAAAGCTCATAACAATAATCCAACATGTCCATTAAATCCTAAGAAAAAGGGTCCATTTCCCTCCCAAGCTCAAAAGGAGACTAAGGAATGGGGGTTGTTTCCATGAATGAGTGCAAGGATTTTACATTTCCACTTACTGACAACCGTCTTTATTTTAAGAGAGGTTCTACACACACATGGCAAGCATTGGGTGCTTGCCACAAAGAAAACAAAAGCCCAAAACGCACAACTCAATAACATTATAGCAACCATGCTCTAATTGTGTTGCATGGCACCCCATGTTGTTGCGAAGGTGGGTGAGTGACCTGCCACTACCATCATGTTGTGCCCATGAAAGAGCACACATCGTTTTGAACAATATGTCAACACTATCTATCTACTTCACTTGCTCTCTAAGCCCATGCAAAAAATCATGTAATAGCCCATTTAATACCACACCATATCCAACAAGTGTGTCTTTGTGTGGAATCTACCAATTTTGACTTTATTTGTCAGTCTTTCCCTTGCAATTATAGTGGTTTAGGCACTATCCTTATGCACTTTACAACTTTGTCAGTACCCAACATTGCCTTTCAGTGTTCTAGTTTTCCTGCCACAAAAACATCATCTAGGACCTACTCAACAACTTGTCCTAAATTGGAGGAGGTTATACAGACATTCAATGCATCACAAAGAGCAAGAAACTGAATAATCACACTTGGAATGGATTGGTGAATTTGGGTGGTTTGGATTTACAGTCACACATACATGTGAGGGTCTTTGTCGAATCAAGGTATTCCTATTCTATTGTATGAGCTCTTAATGCGGCACATGTAGCAGCAACAAGCATATTACTTAAAACCCAGGTGGCCAAATTAACATCACCCTGGAAACTGCCCCAAATTACATCTCAGAATATCACACCTTGTAAACCCAAAATGAAACTGGAGCATCATTTATGGTGCCGGTGAAAGTTCGAAATGTTGCATATGGAGGAAGTTTGGTATTTACATATGGAGGGATGCAATGTTTGCAAAGTGGGGTAGAGAAGGGGTAGCCAATGGTTTAGAGGCTGATGCCAAGCCTTGCAACATCTTGATGACCTCAATTGTATCATTTGGGTAATACTTAGCCTTGCTTGGTTTTGCCCAACTGTACATGCGAACACTTCAGCACCAGGGGCGTCATTCATCAGGGACTCGATGCTTTCAAGCATGTCTTCACCAGATCGGTCATCTCCAACACATAAGACCCAATCTGGCAAAGAACCATGCTCTCTCTCCATCATGAGGAATAGCTTCTCCACCAGGACTCCCTTGTTCACCCCCTGTGCCAATCCATGCAGGTAAAGCTTCAAAAATTTGATTCCAAAGATAAAAAAATTCTCGAAGGCTCCTACATCATCGTAAATGTAAACGATGAAAAAAAAGGTTGAAAAGAAGAGCAATTTACCAGTGTAGCAACACGGAATTGAGCACAACCCAGTGTGTATCCTGCTTCCAAGGTTGAGTTTCTAGGGTTTCCTCTAGGGAGAGTAACCTCGTGCCTCGCCACTCAACGAAAAGGGGGATCTCCAGGGGAGAACCCTGCTGCAACTGAGAGCGGCAAAAACCAAAAGAACCTAGGGGGGGGGAATGCAAGAAAAGTGAAGAGCAATCCATGGGAGGCGAGATTCTTGTAATAGAAAGACAGGGCGAAAATGTTGGAGGGTTGGAAACAAAACGACGAAGAAAGGAAGGGAGCACAAAACTTGGAGAGTCGGAGGAAAGAAGCCCTGCAAACAAAATCGGGAAAAGAATGCAAAAAAGGGAAGGGAAGGAATTGCGAAAATTTTCCGCAAGAAGGATCTAAAATGAGTTTGGGAATTGGGGATTATGAAGCCATTGTAGGTGCACAGTTACCCAGCAAGACAAAGAAGCTATGGAAAACACGACAAGGAATGAAAAGAATAAGGGAAGAGAAGGGCAAGCAACACAACACGACGAGGGCGCAAATGGGCTTTTTCATTCCGGAGGTGGCTTTTGATCCCGAACGTTCATTACGAAACGGTGTAGTGCGAGTCGTGGATGCACTTTTTGTGGGCATTCATCTTCCAAAAACTATGACGAAAGATGGTGCAATCATAGCAACATAGTTACGCAATTTGCAACAAAGGATGGTTATGAAAAACACGAAGTAGAGTCTCTACGATTATCATGCAAAAAGGTGGAATAGAACCCAGTAGTTATAAGGTGATCGTTAGAGTTGATAATGGTGGCTTTGAACATTTGGGAAAATGAAAGAACCGGCAGTTTTGGACTGGTTGGTAGATGAAAGTCATGGGTTCCTTGAGGTGTTTGAAAGGATCAGAATCAATAATACATATGTTTTGATAGCGATTATATTGGAAAAACCGAAGTGGACAATTGTGCAAGTTTTGGGGTGTGGCATTTTTTCATGGAACATTCGAATCCATCGAATCTTTGAGGGGACGAGGTGAGTGTCGCAACCCTAGTTTTGGGCTCGCAACCAAGGCAAAGGGGTTATAAGGGTGCGGGCCAAGAGGAAGCCCGGGAGTCACATCATAGACTCCCAAGAGTGTAGGAGAGTGTGAGGGAGTGAGCCCTCACACTCCCAAGGCAACTCCCACTTTGGGAGATGGAGTCCCAGTGGACTTTCAAAACTTCAAAAACCAATTTGAGGGGTCAAAACTCAATAGTTTGTGGCGTTTTTTATATCATTGAAAAGATCTTAGAACGTAGATGTCTAAAATGGGCTCGCATTGCTCATTTGGACATCTGAAACACAAGTTATGGTCAAAAGAACGGCCGGGAGTCAAACTGCCAGTTTGACTCCCGACCAGAAAAAGTCGGGAATCGACCCGATTTACTTGGCTGCAGACAACGTGCAACATATCGTTGGAAAGCTCTCGACAAGAGCTACAACTTTGCTTCAGACCGCACTTCGATCCGAGGTCTGCTCGCAAAGTTATGGGGCTCCAAGGTCCCGGGAGTCCCGGCTGGCGGGATTTCGGGACTCCCACGCGGGAGTCCCAGGAGAGAAAAGCCATTTGGATGTGGGCCCCGTGGAGAGGTCCAGAGTATACTATAAGGGGGAAGGTGGTGGCTTCCCCCAAGTCCGGGCCGTGGTGAATCTTGTATGTCCATGTTGCCCGTGGCTTGTCTTAGCACCAAAGGTGTTCCAACTATGCACTAACCACTTTGTGTGGGTTGTGTGCAGGCCCGTGTGAGTGAATAAGCTTGTCAATTCTTCCTAGTCCCATCCTGGAGCTCCAACATGCCCCTCTACCCCTCAAAGTGTTGTGAACTAGGGAGTGCGTCCCGACTTCTCTTTCTTCCGCTGTCTTTCACTTGGACTCACATTTGAGTCCTTCAAGGAGTTAGGAGTGCGTCAGTGACTGTGCATGGGTCGGAACTATTATTGGGTAGGTATCCAAGGTTTAGGAGGGGTAAGTCCCTCATAGCAAGGAGTCATCAAAATTACAAACTTGAGGTCGAAGCTTAGGGGTGGTTATTTTGGAAGTTCGGAAGAGCGAAAAGTTAAAGCAGGTCTACTCGCGTAGTGGGCGAGAATTCGTTTAAGGGGGTTTGTGATGAAGGCAAGGATTAAATTCATGGTAGAATAGAGTAGGTACTGGGATTTTGGCCCGTAGGGTTGAATAATAGGTGTATTTTTGTACGAGGATTTTTGAAAGAGGATATTTCGGCTTGCACGGAAACTTGAAATTAGTTATAGAATTATAATGTCTGGAAGGAAGGGGGTTTGTTTTAGAGGATGTTTGGAAGATTATAGTTTTGCACAGGGGAATATTTGAATCGTCATTTTTTTAAAATGTCGAAAGATAGTTTTTTCATGCAAAGGCCAAGCGTACAATACGACACACTCGGGTTTTAGGATAGAAAAGAAATAATAGAAGTAAAGCAGGAGAGCAATTTTCCGTCCATCTTTTTAGTGGGTTTGCCTTTCATCTTAAAGAGCAGAGACATTAAGATGAACGTAGGAGCATTTGAAAGTTGAGTGCAGAGGTAACATTGTAGGGCAACGCAAGGTCTAGGACAAGATGACGCACTCCCAAGTCCCGGGGTGAACCCACTTAAGGGTTCACCAAAGTGTAGTTGCGGAAAGTTGGGACTCGGAAGGCGTTCCCGACTTCTAACACTATAGAGGGGTAGAGGGGCGTGTTAGAAGTCCCGGGATTAGACTAGGAAGAGGGACTAGTAGATCAAGCTTGAATCTGCATCCAAAACAAACCACAAAGTGGTTAATTCACATTCCGGGACACCCTTAGGTGTTGGGACAAGCCACGGGCACTTTGGACCACAAGACTCACCACGGCTCGGACTCGGGGGAAGCCACCACCTTCCCCCATATAGTATTCTCTACATTACTCCGCCGAAACTACATCCAAATGGTTCTTTTTCCTGGGACTCCCAAGTTGGAGTCCCACAATTGTCCCGAAACTGTCCCGGTTGGAGTCCCAAGACTTTGGGAGCTCATAACTCCCGACTGTAGAGTCTGATCGCAACGAGGCCTAAACCAAAGTTGTAGCCCTCGTCGAGATCTTTCCAACGCCGTGTTGCACACTCAATTCGGATGTCGGGAAGAGGTCGATTCCTGATTTTTATTGGTCGGGAGTCACACTACCAGTTTGACTCCCGGCCCTTCTTTCGCCCATAACTTGGGCTACAGATGTTCAAATGGCCCATGCGAGGCCATTTTCGATATCTACGCTTCAA
>Ga0209208_10008637_pt1 | contig 13543 bp, 8 predicted proteins | sample S1TSphfallax_3_FD_187694 | JGI IMG/M metagenome (GOLD analysis project Ga0209208, IMG submission 187694) | Host-associated microbial communities from peat moss isolated from Minnesota, USA - S1T2_Fd - Sphagnum fallax MG (SPAdes) (version 2) | ecosystem: Host-associated > Plants > Peat moss >...
CCCCCCCCAAAAAAAACAATTTTCTGTGTTTTTTTGGACGATTCGCCCCCCTCTCTTTTCCATTTGTAATCAGGGAATTTGTTTTTGGCGAATTTGTTTTTCGAGATTTTCGGTTATAAAAAAAAATTTGTAGAAAAATCGCAAAACTTTCGAACCCACAAAACTGGAAAAAAAAAAAGTTTGTTATAAGGGATTTTTTTTGGGCGAAAATTCGAAAAAAATGGTAATGTTTTTTTCCCCAAAAAAATCGCCAAACTTTGGAACTCACAAAACTGAAAAAAGAAAACACTGCTTGTAATGTTAGCCTGCCCTTTTAGAAAAGTAGAAACCTAGCGCCAGAAATTCGATGATTCGCCAGAAAAAAATTAAAATTAAAATTACTGGCACTATACAGACAAGCCAGGCGGGGCTCTGCGCGGCGAGCGGGAAGAAGAAGAAAGACAGCCGCTGCTGCCGCTGCTTCCCGACAATCGTCCAACACAATCTTCTTCCTCCGTCTGCAGCAACAATCCCGCGTGTTGTTGCAGAGACCTCGGAACTGCAATGTTGGGTAGATTTATTGCCCTGGATTTGAGCTTTCTTTTGATGGTCTTGTAGCAGAGCTCTGAGGAACTGAGGAATCTTGAGCTTCCAGTAAGCAAGCAAGCAAACTCCATGGTCGTCGAGCTGCTGTTGGACATAACCACCAGTGGCTCTCAGCTCCGTGCAGAGAGCTAGAAGATGGCGGGGAGATACCTAATCCGTGGTACATAAGCCTGTGATGAGCTGAAGAAGAACAAGGACAAGAACAAGGGTAAGACTCAGGTAGTGAGAGGGCACGGCTTTGTTCAATATGGGTTGCTGTATTTCATCTCCAGCGGCAGTACTGGGAGTGGATGACGATGCGGGGAAGAAGAAGCAACAGCAGCAGCAAAGTTTGTCGAAATTGGCGAAGACGACGCAACAGAAGAATGAGTCGCAGCAACTGCAACAACAGCAGCTGGACATCGTGGCGTTGTTGTCATCATCAGCATCGACAACAAATGCAGAGACGAAGAATGATGCACTTCTAGCTTTGATCCCTGGTAGAATGTATGCCAATGGTGCCAGCAACACGGCTTGCATGTTCACTCAGCAGGGAAGAAAAGGAACCAACCAGGATGCCATGCTCGTGTGGGAGGTGAGAGACAGACCCGAGCTTCTTCCTTCATTAGAAGCGAAGCTTCTTCTCTCCGCTTTTGTATTGATGTAACTCTCGATCTTGTTGCACTAGTGATTGTTTCAATGGCGTGCGTGGGTGCATGCAGGGTTTTGCATCCATGGAGGATACAGTGTTTTGTGGAGTTTTTGATGGACATGGTCCATATGGACATCTAGTTGCCAAGAGGGTGAGAGACTCTTTGCCGTCAAAGCTTTTCCATTACTGGGAGCAGCAACAAACCCTAGTGAAAGAAGGTCACAGATCACAAGAAGAAGAACAGCCATTGAAGTCCATGCAAAACGGCGGGCTGCTGATGCCGCAGCAAAATCTGCAACAACCACAGACTGGAGGAAGACAAGCTGATGCACCACCACAAGAAGACATGGTGCAGGGAGGAGTAGGACGAGCACTGCTGTTGCAGCAGCAGGGAAGTTCCAGGCCAGAGCCTTCAATTTTTGGAGCTTGGAAGGAGTCGCATTTGATGGCATACAGAGTGATGGACCAGGAGCTCTTTTCACATCAGAATCTCGACTGTTTCTGTAGCGGAACCACAACTGTAACCGTATTGAAGCAGGTGGGGTGGGATGTAAACTTCCTTCACTACTTTGCACCTGATGATGATCCATATATAATCTTTCCCATAAAATTTTGTATTGAGCTTCAGTCATTTTGCATTGAGCTATGGAGGTGCTTCAGGTTGTTGGTTTTTTTTTCCCCTGTGCAAATGCAGCAAAACCTGAATGTATACCTTCAGGTTGTTTTTTTCTCCTGCACGAATGCAGCAAAAGCTGAATGCCAACCTTTGGGTTTTGTTGCAGTATATATGCATTTGTGCTACAGCAAGCTCACTGAATGAATTGTGTGGTAGTATCCTTTGAGCTTGTTCTTTACGTGCTTGTGTGTGTGTGTGTGTGTGTTTGTGTGTGTGTCTCTCTCTCTTCTCTCTCAGGGTCATCATCTTGTGATTGCAAATGTTGGAGATTCTAGAGCAATCCTGGCAACAAAAGATGAAATTGGTGCATTGAAAGCCATCCAGTTGACTGTAGATCTGAAGCCCAACTTGCCAAGTAAGAAAATCTTTGCCAAATTGCTTGAGGTTGATCAATCAATGAGTCCCTTTGTCGTTATTGTATCTTTTTTGCTATGCATTGTTTTTCTCTGAAGATAATCTCTTTGGGGGCCATGGCTTCTATCACAGAAGAGGCAGAGCGTATCAGGCAATGTAAGGGTCGAGTATTTGCCCTTCATGATGAGCCAGAAGTTCCTCGTGTGTGGTTGCCATTTGATGATGCACCGGGTTTAGCCATGGCCAGAGCATTTGGTGACTTCTGTTTGAAAGATTATGGAGTTATTGCTGTACCAGAGCTGTCACACCGGCTGTTGACTGACCAAGACCAGTTCATTGTTTTGGCAACTGATGGGGTACGTCTCTCAAAAACCACCATCTTGTTTTTGTCTACTGAAAGCTGCCATTGTTATCTGCTTGTCAAATTCTTCTGCTGACCCAATTTATGAAAATGATGATCCAATCAATGATCTCCATCCCACATAGAGCAGCTGCAATTGTATTCAGCTTTGTTGAGTTACAAGAGCAGCTACATATTCCTTGGAGACTTTGCAGATATGGGATGTGTTGAGCAATGAGGAAGTAATTCACATTGTAGCTTCAGCACCCACACGTGCAACAGCAGCTCGGGCCGTGGTGGAATCTGCTGTACGTGTTTGGAGACTGAAATACCCAACCTCCAAAGTGGACGATTGTGCTGTTGTTTGTCTTTACTTGGATCACACGGTTTTTCCAACTTCTGAACTTCTGCTCAAAACCAAAGAACAAGATCAACAACCTGCCCATCTCAATGCCAAAGAGCAATCTTCTTGTCCACGACATCAAGATCCCACCCATCTCAACCAGCAGCCTCTGAATGCACATGGCACAAAGCAGGTCAGCGGCCCTTTGACAGAAGTTTTGGTGAAAGAAGCTACCAGAAGTTCTTCAACACTGAAGAACACCAGTGCTTCTTCTGCTTCAACTGGAAATAGAGACCCACAATCTTCTTCTCCTTCTGCATCATCAGTGATGGGAGTTATGATTCCTGCTGGTGGCAAGGCTACTAAGGACAACAGCAGTACACCTCAAAAGCAACGCAGTTTAGCAGATTGGCTGGGTGCAGATGAAAATGAAGAATGGTCAGCTCTGGAAGGGGTGACACGCGTGAACTCTCTCCTGAACCTTCCAAGATTTTCAGCTGGAGATAAGGAGAGATCGGCAGCGGAAGCTGCTCCAGGATCAGAACCATTATGTAAACAACCAACACATGTTGTTCATCCACTGGACATGCACGCTCAGCAAGCTCAATGATAGGAGCAGGAAGAAGGCGCCAAGCCCTAAATTTGACCCTAAACCCTAAATTTTGACTTCTCCAGGATCAGTTGTACATACAACAAACCCAGTGCTGGGCCTTGTGACCTCAGTTACAGATGAGGATTGAGCTTGAGGTGTTTTGTTGCGGTTTTTTCTTCACTGACTGCCAAGGAAAAACCCAAAACCCTCAGCAATACACTTGTGCTAGATTGCAGACTTTGTAATACTCCATATGTACTCTGGTAGTGAACAGATGTAAGAGGAGTCTGAAAGAGCAACACTGAAACTTTGGACAAAAGGGGAGAGCTTGGCACTCCCCAAAATTCAATATTTGGATCCTTTGTTTCAAATGTGTCTTGTGTTGTATGAAATGGTCCAGTTCTTTTCTTTTTTCTTAAAAACGGTTCTAGTTGTGAAATTCAGACCCAGTTTCAGTCTGTTCTTGCTAACCAGGACCAGAACTGACAGTTCTAACCCACCAAAGTGGGCACCACCCAACACTGGTTTGGACCCCTAAAATTCCCTAAACACAAAGACATTGTGAGTGACCCCAAAATGGTCGGCAAAAGAAAAATGATGGCTTTTAATCAGTCCCGAATAAATAGTGTGAATCAAGTTTGGAACCCTAATTTTCAACAAGAGATAGTGAGTGACCCACCCCAACATGGGTTGGTAAAAGAAAATGATTGCTTTTAATTGGCCAAGAATAAATAGTGTAAATTGAGTTTGGACCTCTAAAATTCCCAAAGACGAAGAAGTGAGCCACACCAAAAGGATATCAGTACTTTTAGTACAAGAAAAATAATTGCTTTTATTTGGTCACCGATAATAAGTGACCTACATGGTGTGCCCATTTAAATAGTGTAAAAATTGAGTTTTGGAGCCCTAATTTTTGTACAACATTCATTCAGTTGAGTGACTGCAAAAGGGTTTTAATAAAAAAAGAAAATGATTGCTTTCAAATGGCAACTACAATGATTCGGTGGTGGCATTTAAATTTTCTCTCACTTTATACTATTCCATTTCTCGTATTTATAAAGTGCCCATTGGGAAATAATTAACACTCTATGTTATGTTCGAATGTGGTATGCAATTATAGAGGCCCATATAGAGGGTATGGGTGGAGATGATGCTCTCACCCTATTACTATCCATTTCACATATAACCAACCAAAAGTGCAAATCCAACTCACAAATAGCCGACAAATACTTCCAATTTTCTAATTTTAAACTATTTAAAGCCAAAGGCAAAATAACCTAAAAGGACCTTGAAGGCCATTAGCCTTAATTTCTAACTTCCTTGAGTTTTGAAGAACCCACAAATATCAACAAACTGAAAAGAAGTTGGAATTGAACCATATATTTTTTCATGTGTGGAAGGTATCAAGGTTTCAAATTATTCAATAGGATGGAACAATGGAATTGATCAACAATACATTTAGGAAAATATGGGAAATTGAACCACTACTTAAATAACATAATGTCAAATATAGTATGATCATTTAACAAAAAATGCACATTTAATTATGTGACTTAAAAATACTAATATGATAATCAATCATTTGTTGAAGTAATTAACCTTATTTGTGGATTATGCAATCATTTACATGCACATGAATGCAAAATTAAATATGTCTTGCATGATATTTATTGAAAACTTAACTATTCAAAAAAAACATTCTTTGAACTTCAATTCTTTTATAATAATTTATTCTTTTAATTCCTAATATGTGCATTACAATAATTTTATTTGCCTTAAATTGTGTTTGAATCCTTTATTTTTCAACTCTAATATGTACACTCCAATAATGATGTTTTAGTTATAATAATTGGTTAATTCCCATATATCATTGATGGGCATTAGGTAATGCACATAATCTATATTATGGTGGACACATAACATTAAATTTATCTCTTGCTATATTACATATTACAAAAAAAAAATGCAATTCAATTTTGAAAACAACTACCTATGCACATTTTGGTACCTTCAAAAGCACATACATCTTGGTTGGTTTTATGTAGGTTTGAGGATTAATGTGGAAACCCCAAGGATAATATCAAATGGATTGATAAAAAGGACATCAAAGACAAGAAAGGAAAGTTGCCTTCAGGTATGGAAGAGATAATAAACAAAAATGAATGAAGGAAATCAAGTGAAAAATAAATCATGATGGAAATTAGGTCTACAACATTTGACATATGCATTGAAGAAACACAACTAACTTGGGTAAATTCACTTATGTTCAATTAGAGAGGCTTAGAAGTCATGGGTTGTCCCATTCAAAGTCTAATATGCCAATAGTTGATCAAATCACTTACTCTTCTACATTGGGTTTGCATTGGAAATATAATTTTTTTCAACACAATTGTAAACCATGTGATTTTTTGTGAAAAAACTATTTTACAATCTTGGATATTCCATTGCTTTGCAATGTTTGTGTTTACAATAAAAAAACATTGCAAGATTATATTTCACCTCAATTTTAGTCTTAACATGGTATTTAGTTAACCCTTGATGAAAAAGATTCACAAATGATGTGAAAGTCACACATGCACAATGTCAAACTACTTGTTATTTCTTATCATTCAAGTTGTTTAATATGTGCAAGTGACATCGTGCAAGTTTTGACTTTTGGTGGATATTGATAAAAAAAAGACCCCAATTTCTACATTTTATTTTTTATGTATATTTGATCATGCTTGCTCTCTATTGCCAAAACAAAGTTGGGCAATTTTTTCACACATGAGAGTAAATTTTTAACACAAGGGATAGAAACAATGTGCAAGATTAAACTGCTAGAAAATGTAAAATTTCTTAGTTACATCATGAATAGTTTCTTCCAAAAGAGCCATTACTTCACAAGTTGAAGGATCATTGCCGAAACAACCCAATGGAAATGTTCTTAAGCTTGTAGTGGCCATATCCAACTATTATATTCTAATATTTTATGGCGGATTGCATAAACAACGATGCATCCTATCATTTACTAATTTTTTTCTTAGTAGTTTTGTAGCCTCACTGTCAATCATCCCAATAGAAATTTAGAATGTTTGGCAACATGACTCAAAAAAATTGGTTTAAAATTGCTCTAAACTAAGTTTAAATGTAACAAATTCTTCTCCAAATGTTTTTCCTCAACAAAATTGGCAAATTTTGTCCAAGAAAATAAGGAATTTGGAACATAATATTTTGTATTCAAATTTTAGAATACTAACTTATATCTCCAAATATCCCTTTAAAGGAAAAGGAGGGATATTACACCACTCCTTAAGGTGGGAGTGATCTTTCACCTATAATGGGGGACATTCCTTTTGAAGGAAAAAGCATAAGAACACTCCCCCCTCTTACTCCTCTTTACATATGAATGTTTAGTTCATGATACTATTTGATTTATGTTTTATGGTAGATGGGGGATTTTTGCAAAATGTTAGGCTAGGCTTGAATATTGTTTCATCCCATGCCCGTTAATTTAAGGAAATCCTTATAATATCAAAATGAGTTACTAGGAATAAAAATTATAAATAATAATGCAAATATGAGAAATAAATAATACACGCAACGGATTTTTCCTTAAATTCTTTTTGGTTAGGGAATTAGATTTGGATTCATGAATTATTTAGTTAATTATTTTGAGTTAAGCAATAACTGAAAGTCCATCATGCATATTTAATTATATTGTGAGAAATATATTGCAAATAATTGAATGATTCATCCATAGAAGGATGATTAGTTTTAAAAGATTAGGTTGTGATATAATATCATTAGTTTGAAGTTAATGAATGATAATATATAATAAATGTAGATGAATGAGGTTGATAATTCAAGTTTTAAAAACATTAATGAACTTAATCTAAAAACATGTAAATTTCATCTCTTATATTTTAAATGTTTTGTATGGTGCATGGATGTTATGTGAAAATCTAATTTGTATAATCTACCTATGTTCTAATAAAAATTTAATCGAAAAAATAAATCCCCATCAATCCAGATCTTTCTTCAGTTAGAGAGGTGTATAAGTACTTTCCCAATGAATAGTATTTCAACCCTTCCCTTCCTTCCCTCCTCATCTTCTTCAGCAATTCCAGGAAAGCTTGTAGGGTACAACACTTAATATAGTTCAATTCCTCTAGTTGTTATTTTAGGGTTTTGGAATGGAGACTTTCTGAAACCCATTTAATAAATAGTGAGATAAGGAATTATTATTTTTGTAGGGTTAAAAGAATTTCATAAGGTACATGTACAAAAAGGGGTAAGAGATCCAAATATAATATAAGATCTATAACACATTCATTGCACATGTGTACAAACCCTAAATCCCAAGAATGACTTAAGGACATTAGATAGAATTAACACAAACCAGAGCTTAAACCCTAAACCCTAGACAACCAACCCAGCCTGAATTGTACAGTTCTAAACTGACCCATGATTTGGGTTGGATATTTTTATAAGCCATTGCCATTTGAAACTAAACCTTTTTATAAGTTAGTGTGTGTTAGATTTGGTCCCATATCTAATCATTTTGGTCATAAACTCATAATAATGTACCACTCATTTTTTGTCTTAGTATTTTCCCTATTGTTTAATGCAATTCTGACAATTACCAGACTCATCACATTCACAAGGGATTTGGATTATAATTCTGCTGCCATCAATTGCAAATTGGCTCCAAGCTCAGAGATACTCAAAATATTTATTATTTCTTGTCTTTTTCTTAGAAGAAAAGCAGGAGGAGGAAGCTGAGGAAACACTCTACAGGAATAATAATAATAAAGTTACTACCATAATAATAATTATAAAAAATACATTATTAAATATATTACAAAAATATTATAATTCAAGAGGGAAAATGATGTAATTCTTTTAAACTTTAATACAAGAAAGCAACTGAAGCCAACAAAAGGAAGGAAGGAAGGAAGGAAGATGATGAAAATGAAGAAAAGAAAAGACATAAGTCCTCTTTTGGGTAGTTTGCTCATGGTGGGTCAGGGTGAAAACAACACCTTGTTTAGTGCAATTTTTTTAAATGTGAAACTGTGTTTTTTGGGGGTTTTCAATAGTCTAAATTTGATTAAAAAAACAAAGGTCTATAAAAATCACCATATTCTACAATTAGTTCCAATGGATAACAGGCAATATGGAAGGAATCACTATGCCTAAAAATATATATATATATATATATATATATATCTTCTCTTTTTTTTTAAAAAGTTTTGTTGTTTAGCCAAATTGATGATCATCAACAAGAGGAATTAGCCAAATTTGGCTACAGGTTAAAGAGAGGAAAATTTAAAAAGTTGAAGAATCATGCAATCTTTTTGACAACTTGCTAGAACCTACTGTCTAAATATGATAATTCTAGAATTATCTGCTAGAAATTTGGTGACTTCTTCTTGTAAACATCCCAAGGTGTTGATTTTTCAGAAAGAAGTGTGAATGTTTGATGCTTGTGTGGTAACCTTGATGGCCATCAAGGAGCTCAAAATATGCAATATGTAAAGAAATAATTTACATAAAATCCACTATCTGGGCAAAAGGAATCCTAGCTTGCACTTCTCAATCCCTCACAACTAGCTAGCCCTTGTGTCTCTCACATAGATGGGCAAGCTCAAAACAAGTTCTAATCTGCAAAGGTTGTCATTTATCATCTTTTATTCTAGCATGATGAATCATTGGAATTGATTTAAGTGAGATAACTTGAACTTTCATAAGCCATCCTTTGGATAGTTTCACATTGAAATTTGTTTAACTGGTTCCCAAGTAAAGAGGAATGGAAAGGTGGGTCTCTATATCTATGTCTTTTCAAAATGTTTTATTTTTTTCAACATTGTAATAATGAACAAATTTTTACATATTTTACACCAATTTGTAACCTTTTTTTTTTCAATTGAATTGTTTGAATTAAGTTATTCAATTCAAGTTGCATGTAATGTCATTCAAATTCAACTTAATTTTCACAAAATTAATTCATTTATTTCATCTATTAGACATCACAATTAAATGCACAACAATGCAATGCCCAAGCTTCTTAAGAATTTGTAGTTGATCTCAATTTTTGGCCAATGTTGCCCATTATTAGGAAAACTTTATAAGGATCTCATGTTAATTTAATGAGATCTTTATTAGTATTGGTTAGTTTTAAGTTTCCAATTTGTTTTTGGTAGCTAGACCAAGAGTCTAGTTTTCTTCTTGGAGTTGGAACCTAATTTTGAAATGTGTTACTATCCTCATGTTAAAACCAATACCCAAACAAAACCATTTAACCAACATCTCGATGGAACTAAAAATTAAATTCAAATATTGTTACAATCCATCTTTACACATGAACAAAAAAAATTACGAAGGTTAATAAATACCCAAGTTGGAACAAAAAATTTGAGAATGTTACTCAAAATCACACCCAAGGTTTCATGAAAATTTTAAAAATAACTAAAAACCCAAATGAAATTATGAAACCTTGGCAAACACCATTAAACAAAGCACCCACGAAAGGGGGAAAAAAGGAACAAAAAAAATGGATTCAAGCTCCAAGGACAAAATCCAAAATGGGTCACCAAGGGGTAAAGGAACAAATCATGTTTCAAAGTCTTCACCAATCACCACCAGTGGCATGAAACATATATATTATAAATAGAAAAAGATGAGAAACCTATAAGAGCCTTCACCAACAACGGTGGTGCACCTCAAGATAAAAAGCAATTTAAATTTTCTACAAAACCAGTAACACTCTTTGTTTGTAGAAAACATGCAAAACAACCAAAGGAGGGCAACTTGTGCTCTTTGTCAAACACACCATGTTAACACATTTATGAAAAAAATTGTCCACTTGTTGGTGCCAATAACTAAAAAGTTTTATGGCAAAAAGAAAACCCGCATTCATCAAATGTTGATTTTGATAAAGTTTTTCCTTCACCTGAACATCCATTGTAGTAGCCACCCCATAAGATGAAACAACACATAAAACCAAGTTTGTTAAAATAGGATCAACAACAACAACATTGACAAATGTCGTCAATTGATAACACAATGTCAACCCACTAATGAAAAAATTAAAAGGCAAAAAATTGAAAAACATGTGTTTGTTCATGTAAAATGGCATCATGGGATGCAGCTCATTCCCCACCATGGAAACAATAAAAAATGTGGTCTCTATTGAATATAAAGGCTAGTCACAAACGCAATGGGTTAACTTGAAAACTAAACAATGGGGGAGCCTCAACTTAGTTTGCAATGCAAAGGAAAAACCAATGAAGCCAAACAAAAAAATAAAATGACCAAGCAAGCAAAAAAACCATGCACTTGCCTTTAGGCCTATGTAGGATTTCAAGCATGTGCGATGTGAATCAAAAGTCATGTCAAAGATGATATGAAAGAAGGAATGGTCATGTAATCCTCAAATGGGTTTTTGAAACTAATCTATTCTTTCTTTTTTTGCAAACTACACAACAAGGGAATGTAAGCCACCACATTCAAAGGAAGGAACTTATGTCGACCTTAAATGGGCTAAAAAAGAACATGTGAAAACTATTGGAACTTATGCCAACAATAAGAACAAGTGATAATGATAGGTGCAACAAATGCTCAACTTTTCAAATAGAAAGCTGAATTGATGAACTTTGTGGAAATGAGTACAATCCCCCATATGAAATGAGAAGGGGGGTGGCCTATGGCCAATGTTGTCATTGTGATCCCACTTGAACATGTGAAGAAAAACATGTTTGCACACCAAAAGGGCCTAAGGCCAATCCAAAGAACCTAGACTCAAAAAATTTCTAAAAACTTGCATGAAGGTTGTGTAAAAAGGGGCAAGTTGATAACAAAAAAAATCAGTAGGAATAAAAGAACATAACAAATATAATAAAAATTTGATGAAACATTGAGAAAGGATCCCAAAAAACTATTTGAAAAAATTCCTTAACTTGGAAAAAACATTTACATGACATACATCTTCAGACAAAATGTCGAACCAAAGAATAAATAAATAAAAAATTCAAATGAGACACCCAAAACCCCAATCCTGTTAAAAGGATAACAAAAATTAACAAGAGGAAAAAATCAGAAAGACAAACCAAAAAAGTTTGAGTATAAAACTAACCAAAATTATATATTAAAATTTAAAATTTAAAATTTTTTTTAAAAAAAACTCTCTTCCAAACTAGGAACCAAACAATATTGATCTTTTAGTCTTATACCTGGAATGCAAAAAAAAGGACAAGAAGACTTCAGTTCTGACTTTTTGCACTAGTACAGCACAACAATAGTGGGCCATAGCCCACCAACAGTTGGTAAAAGATATGCAGCAATTGAGCTAAAAAAGCTCACTGATTGATTGCCTTCGTATGCTGGTGACAGATGCTTTTTACACACACTTCAACTTCTCCAATTGAAACTGGTCCCTTTGCTCATGATAATTTAACAATAGAGCTCATGTGCCAAGAATGAAGCAGCAACAGCAGGGACGCCTCCCGCATCAGCAGCAACAACCCAATCAACACAAAGTATGCTACTACTACTACTACCGATTAATTGACACTTTTGCTTTGAAAAAAGGGTTCTTCCAAAAAACACGTACATACTTCACAATAACAATTTCCAAGATTTTGTGTGCCCACCAGTAGCACTCCTGAAGTTGCAACTTGCAACAAACCATACAAAAGAAAAGACAGTGTGTCTCTGGATTTGGCGTGTGGAAGAAGAGGGTCTCTCATCATCATGTCAACTTCAGCTAGAGTCCAGCATTTCATACTGAGATTTAATAAAATTTCCTCACTTTGCTGAAAGAGGGGGATAAGGGGTGAAAGCAGAGGGGATAGGGGGTGAAAGAGAAGGTGACTTTACTGATAACTTTAATACAATAGAGAAATCTATAAAGTGATCATCATCATGCCTTTGGGGTTTTCCTTTCATCCTTTTGCCTCTTATTTCAACTTCATCCTTTGTTATTCACAAAATGATAGTGAAAGAATTTCCATTGAATAAAGGGTTTAACTCAGTACCACAATATTTAATAGATGGGATTTGAAATAAATTTGTTAGCAATAAGCCCAATCAAAGTGTTCACGACAAAGAAAAAAATAGATGTGTGTGTCACACTGTGACCTTGCCATTTACATTAAAAAGTATCTTAAGGCAAAAGAAGAATTATGGAAACTCAAATATTTCACTATGCAAAAATAAGGGCTTCAAAAAATCCTCTAAAAGAAACCAAGATGCTTCAAGATATTATAACTCTGTAACTAATCTCAAGTTTCAACACAAGCCAAAATATCAACTTTCAATAATCCTCATATAAAAAATAGACCTAGTATTATTACCTAAGGGGGCCAAAATCCCTTAAGCTACTATACTCAATAATGAATCTAAACCCAATATCCTTGCCCTTGGTAGGCAAAGCCAAAAGACAGTAAAACTCAAATTATCACGAAATTCAATGTAATACAATTTTCATCCTATCTTCACCCCTTAAATTTGTTTACGGTTTTTTTTAAGTCTCAATCTCTTTAATGACAAACTCAGGATATTGATACTAAGTTCTCTTCACTTCACAAATATCTCTAATATGTGTGTGAATATTGACAACCCTTTAATATTTGTTACTAGTTCATGTCTAATTCATATACCTCTTTTCAGGTTCTCTGGGTTTAGGGTTTAGGTGGCCATCTGCTAAATCCACTTATCCTTTGGCCAGTTCCACTTGCTTGGTGTGCATCAAAGCAAGGTGAGGAGCACTGGTTATGAATCATCTGGACCAGGCCCTTGTAGAACTCATTAGTGCCTGACGGAACGGTGTTTCACCATACAAGGTTTGACACATTCTGAGGTGGAATGGGTCCAATACTTTTGTACACTTTTTAATAATTTATTTTGGGGGGTGGGGGCGGTGTGGGTAATGGGCTGTGGTGGTATGCCAGTTGGTGAATTACCACCACCCGTGCACTTTTGTGAGTTCCCATGTAACTAACACTTATAAAGGTGGAGAATCGAGAGTGGTAGTATTGCGA
>Ga0209208_10008638_pt1 | contig 13541 bp, 9 predicted proteins | sample S1TSphfallax_3_FD_187694 | JGI IMG/M metagenome (GOLD analysis project Ga0209208, IMG submission 187694) | Host-associated microbial communities from peat moss isolated from Minnesota, USA - S1T2_Fd - Sphagnum fallax MG (SPAdes) (version 2) | ecosystem: Host-associated > Plants > Peat moss >...
TTTAATATTGATTACAGCCGTCTCGATGCATTTGAGCGGCCGCGTTTCGTATCCGCGCGGGGCCGACTGCTTACCTATGCGATCCGGGGCGACCGGCGTGGGCTATCAGTTTGCGACGCGCCCATATGAAGGGGGTTCGACGCTATGCCCTCAAAAGTGGACCTGACCGACCCCGCTAACCCTGAATGGACGGCCCAGGACTTTTGCGCGGGCGTCTGGATTCAAGGCTCTATCCGTGGTGGAGCGCCTCGCCTTTCCCAGGTCGCGCGGCCGCCACCGCTTTGCCGGGCCGAAGCTGGCCGTATCGCCGCGCCTCAGCCCCACGAGGGTGCGTTATCTTCGATAGAGGGGCAGAGGATGGCAGGCGCCGGTCAATGCCGTTCTTGAAGAGGCCATCGCGTCGCATGACAAGCGTTAAGCCCGCCGATCGTGCCGCTGCTTCCGCCTCCACCCCGTTCCAGGGTCCCCCTCCCCCGCTGCGCGAGGGAGGAGAATTGCAACGTCAGGCGTTGGTGAGGGCGGCGACTTCGGCGGCGAAGTCGCCGGTTTCTTTTTCGACGCCTTCGCCCAGGGCCAAGCGGGCGAAGCCGACGACGTTCACGGGTGAGCCGACCTGCTTGGCGGTCTGGTCCACGAGCTGCTCGATGGTGATCGCCGGATCGCGGACATAGGCCTGCTTGAGGAGGACCGATTCCTCATAGAACTTGCGGATGCGGCCCTCGACCATCTTTTCAGCCACGGCCGGAGGCTTGCCCGAGGCCAGGGACTGCTCGGTGAAGATGGCGCGCTCGCGCTCCACGGCGACGGGGTCGAGTTCGGCCACCGTCAGGGCCAGCGGCGCGGCGGCGGCGGCGTGGAGAGCAATATTGCGGCCGAGTTCGGCTAAGACGGCCTTATCCCCGGCGCCTTCCACGGCCACGAGCACGCCGATGCGGCCGAGGTCCTTGGCCCCGGCGACGGCGCCGTGAACATAGGCGCCAATAGCCCCCTGGCTCACCGCAAAGCGGGCCGAGCGGCGCAGCAGCATGTTTTCGCCGATGGTGGCCACCAGGCTGGTGATGTGCTCGGCGATGGTCTGGCCTTCGAGGCTCGTGGCGCGCAGAGCCTCCACATCCCCGTCGACCGACAGGGCAGCCGTGGCGATCCGCCGGGCCTCGGCCTGGAACTGGTCGTTGCGGGCGACGAAATCGGTCTCGGCGTTGAGCTCGATGATCGCGGCGGTCGCGCCAGCGCCATCGTCGCGCACGGCCAAAGCCACAACGCCTTCGGCGGCGACTCGGTCGGCCTTTTTGGCGGCTTTGGAGAGACCCTTGGCGCGCAACCAGTCCAAAGCGGCTTCCATGTCACCGCCGGTTTCCTGAAGCGCCTTCTTGCAGTCCATCATGCCAACGCCCGACTTATCGCGCAGGGCTTTCACCAGGGCGGCTGTGACCTCGGTCATCATCATCTCTCCGCTAATCGTCATATGGCGGGACGCCCCCGGCACAGGCCAGAGACGCTCCATCAGTGTTTCATATAGGGCCCTAAGAGAGCCCCGGTTTCAGGCTTCGGTAGGAGCCGGGTCTTCCGCGGGAGAAGCCTCGAGGGCGGCTTCCAGCTCGGGATCAACCTCAACGGCCGGTTCAACCTCCGTCGGGGGCTCTTCAGCCGCGGCGATTGTAGCCAGAGCGGGCTCCACGGGGGCGTCGGCGGCGCCGATATCCACGCCCATGGCCACCTGACCCTCGGTAAGACCGTCGAGGACGGAGTCCGCGATCAGATCGCAATAGAGCTGCAGGGCGCGGGCGGCGTCATCATTGCCGGGGATCGGATAAGTGATGCCCTGCGGATCGCAATTGGTGTCCAGGATCGCCACCACCGGGATATTCAGCTTGCGCGCTTCCTGAATGGCGATGGCTTCTTTGTTGGTGTCAATCACGAACATCAGGTCGGGAATGCCGCCCATGTCCTTGATCCCGCCCAGGGAGAGCTCAAGCTTTTCACGCTCGCGGGTGAGCTGCAGCAACTCCTTCTTGGTCCGGCCGCCAGGATCGCCGCCATCGAGGACGCCCTCAAGCTCGCGGAGCCGCGCGATGGAAGCGGATATGGTCCGCCAATTGGTGAGGGTCCCGCCGAGCCAGCGGTGGTTCACATAATATTGGGCGCAGCGCTTGGCGGCGATGGACACCGGTTCGGAGGCCTGACGCTTGGTGCCCACGAAAAGGACCCGGCCGCCGGCGGCGGCGACATCCCGCACCTTGACCAGAGCCTGGTGAAGGAGGGGCATGGTCTGGGAAAGATCGATGATGTGAATGTTGGACCGCGCGCCAAAGATGTAGCGCTCCATCTTCGGGTTCCAGCGGTGGGTCTGGTGACCAAAGTGGGCGCCAGCTTCCAAGAGCTGACGCATGGTGAAGTCGGGTAGCGCCATGAGAACCTAATATCCTTCTTCCGGTTCGAACCTCCGCGAGACAAAACCCCCTTTTTTTAAGAAAGGGGACCGGAACGGAAAGGAGGGCGGGGTGAGCCCCACCCCTCGCCGAGGCGTCTCGCGTGTGTGATAGGCCGGCGAAATAGGCGCTTAAGGGCGGATTTGCAAGGGAGTGCGGGCGGGGGTCAACGAAGGGTTCACCACGAAGCTCACAAAGAGCACGAAGGATTCACGAAGGGAACTCGGCAGCGGTTGGTTGACGGTCCTCATGACGCAGAAGGTCTTTTGGCCTTCGGCCGGGCCGGCCTAAGAGAGCCATTGGAGAGCCGCGTCAACTAAGCCTCGCGCAAAGCGCAAAAAATCCGTTCGTTACGGCGGTCCAAATACAACCGCATCTTCGTGAACCTTCGTGCTCTTCGTGACCTTTGTGGTGAAACAGAACTCCTACACATCCTCCAAGAAGGCGACGCCGGGGGCGGTGCGGAGAGCGCCGCGGGCGGCGGGATCGAGTTTCCAGAGGCCTGGAAGGCGCATTTCCACTTCGCGTCCGCCGGGAAACGCCGCGACGAAGGCCACGGGGCCGCCGCCCTTTTCGGCGGTCTTGAGCCGGGCCCGGATGGCCTCGACCTCGGTGACTGCCGGCGAGAGGTGGATGCGCAGCCCCGCCCCGACGGCCTCGATGGCGCGTTCCATGGGTTCGGCGTCCTCGCCATAGAACCGCACCTCACCATCGGCCGCCTTGGTGCGCGCCTTGATGACGATGGCGCGGCCGGGCTCCAGCAGGTCGCGGCAGCGACGCAGGGACTCGGGCTGGAACATGACCTCGAATTCGCCGGTGGGATCGGAGAGGGTGACAAAGGCGAACTTGCCGCCGCTGGCCGAGGAGCGCTCCTGACGGCGCCGCACGATGCCGGCCATGCGGAAGGCTTCGGCGCCGTTCAGGGCCTGAGCGGTGGCGTCCACCAGGAAGGTGACGCGCCGACGCCGCAGGATCTCGGTCATATCGCCCAAGGGGTGGCCGGAGAGATAGAAACCCACGGCTGACAGCTCTTCATCAAGTTGCCGCACGGGATCCCAGGTTTCCACCCTGGGCAGGCGGGGCCGGGCCGCCGCCGCGCCTTCGCCAAACAGGCTCTCCTGGGCGCTGGCGCGGTCGGAGGCCACGGCCTGGGCATAGGCGATGAGGGTGTCGGCCGCTTCGACCAGCTGGGCGCGGTGGGCATGGATGGCGTCGAAGGCGCCGGCCCGGGCGAGGCCCTCAAAGGCCCGCTTATTGACGACCCGAGGGTCGATGCGTTCAAGAAAATCGAAGATATCGACGAACCGGCCGCCGGTCTCGCGCGCCTCCACCACGGAGGCCATGGCCGTGAGCCCCACATTGCGGATCGCGCCGAGGGCGTAGAGCACATGTCCGTCGACCACGTCGAAGTCGGCGCCGGACCGGTTGATGTCGGGCGGCAGGATCGGCGCGCCCTGGCGCCGAGCGTCCTGATAGAAGACCGCGAGCTTGTCGGTGTTGGAAATATCGAGGCTCATGGAGGCCGCGAAGAACTCAACCGGGGCATTGGCCTTCAGCCAGGCGGTTTGGTAGGCGATCACCGCATAGGGCGCGGCGTGGCCCTTATTGAAGCCATAACCGGCGAACTTGGCCATGCGTTCGAACATGTCTTCGGCGTCCATGACGGTGAGGCCCCGCTCGGCGGCGCCCGAGAGGAAGCGGGCCCGCTGCTGGTCCATCTCGTCCTTTTTCTTCTTGCCCATGGCCCGGCGGAGAAGATCGGCTTCACCAAGTGAATAGCCGGCAAGGATCTGGGCGATCTTCATCACCTGTTCCTGATAGACGATGACCCCATAGGTATCGGCCAGGGCCGCCTCCAGGCCCGGCAGGATGACAACCGGCCGGCGACCCATCTTGCAGTCCACATACTCATCGATGGAGTCCATGGGACCCGGCCGATAGAGCGAGATGAGGGCGCAGATCTCCTCAATGGAGGCGGGACGCAGCTTGCGCAGAGTGTCGCGCATCCCCTGCCCTTCCATCTGGAACACTCCCACGGTCTGACCGGAGGCCAGTAGCTCATAGGTCTTGGCATCCTCCAGAGGCAGGCGTTCGAGATCAATGGCCGCGCCGCGCCGGGCCAGATGCTTCACGGCCCGATGGATGACGGTGAGCGTCTTCAGGCCCAGAAAGTCGAACTTCACCAGGCCGGCGCTTTCCACCCACTTCATATTGAACTGCGTGGCCGGCAGGCTTGAGCGCGGATCGCGATAGAGGGGCACGAGTTGCGTCAAAGGCCTGTCGGCGATGACGATGCCGGCGGCATGGGTGGAGGCGTTGCGGTAAAGTCCCTCAAGCTCCAGGGCGATGCCTAAGGCGTGAGCCACGCCCTCATCCTCGTCGCGGGCGGCCTGGAGACGCGGCTCCATCTCGATGGCCTTGGCCAACGTCACCGGGGCGGCGGGATTATTGGGAATCATCTTCGCCAGGCGGTCCACTTGGCCCAGGGGGAGCTGGGTCACCCGGCCCACATCCCGCAGCACGGCACGGGCCTGAAGGCTGCCGAAGGTGATGATCTGGGCCACCTTGTCGGCCCCATAGCGGCTCTGGACATAGGCGATGACCTCGTCCCGACGCTCCTGACAGAAGTCAATGTCGAAGTCGGGCATGGAGACCCGCTCGATATTCAGAAACCGCTCGAAGAAGAGACCGTATTTCAAGGGATCAACACCGGTGATCAGGAGGGACCAGGCCACCGCCGAGCCCGCGCCGGAGCCCCGGCCTGGCCCCACCGGAATATCGTGCGCCACGGCCCACTTCATGAAATCCGAAACGATGAGAAAATAGCCGGAAAAGCCCATCTTCTGGATGACGCCGATCTCCAGATCGAGCCTTTGCCAGTAAGGCTCCTCCCCGCCGACGGGGGGACCCGCCTCCAGGCGGCGCCTCAGACCCTCCTTGGCCTGGCGGGCAAGTTCCTCATCCTCGGAAACGCCGTCGCGGGTGGGAAAGCGCGGCAGGATCGGCGCGCGCTTCTTGACCATGAAGGCGCAGCGGCGGGCGATTTCCAGGGTGTTGTCGCAGGCCTCGGGAAGATCGGCGAAGAGCCGCCGCATCGCCGCCGCGCTCTTGAAGGCGTGTTCGGGCGTGGCGCGACGGCGATCCTCCTGGCCGACAAAAGCCCCGTCGGCGATGCATAGCAGGGCGTCATGCGCCGCCCAGGTCTTACTTTCCGCGAAATAGACGTCATTAGTGGCGACGAGCGGGATGTCGCTGTCATAGGCCCAGGCCACGAGACCCGGTTCAGCCGCCGCCTGGACGGCGAGGCCATGGCGCTGAAGCTCCACATAAAGCCGGTCGCCAAACACCCGCTTCATCTCGTCCAGAGCGCCCCGCGCCTCGCCCTGCCGGCCGGCGGCGAAGAGGGGGTCCACCGGGCCCTCCGGCCCGCCGCTGAGAGCGATGAGACCCTCGGCGTGCGCGGCCACGCGATCCCAGGTCACATGCGGGGCGTCGGTGGGCTCAACGTCGAGAAAGGCGGCGGAGGACAGCTCGCAAAGATTGCGCCAGCCGGTTTCATTCTGGGCCAGCAGAATGATCGCCGGCGTGCGAGCCCACCGCTCCGGACTGGCGCCGCCGATGCCACTCACCGGCAGGGTGCAACCGATGATCGGCTGGATGCCCGCGGCGCTGGTGGCGACGGAAAACTCCAGCGCGCCGAATAGATTGGCCCGGTCGGTCAGGGCCACGGCGGGCATGCCCTCCGCCCGCGCGAGACCGCCAATGGCGTCGCACTTGATGGCGCCCTCCAGCAGGGAATAGGCCGAACGAACCTTGAGGTGGATGAACATCTCCCCCGGATCGGCCGCCGCGCTCATCTTAGACCCGCCCTTCTGGCCGCAAGGCCGCTCGCCCTAAGCCAATATCTGAGTCGCCTGACACACCATCCAGACAAAACCGACCACCGACGCCAAGGCCAGGGAGTCGCGACAAAACCGAACCATGAACCATCTCCTTTGTTCTGGGTTCGTTCTGTTCTTCTTTCGTTCCGGCGTCAACCCTCGATTTTTTGCTTTCCTGCGATCTTAAAGAGTCGTGGCGTCACTCCCGCGTAGCGACATTCTTAAGTGCGCGGCCCCCGCCACCACCAGAATCGAAAAGGACGCCCTTGGCGGCGCGCCGCGCGCCAATCGATGGCGCGAAGCACCAGACCAATAATCGGGGCGGCGACGAACAGCAGAACGGTGAGCGCCATGGCAGGATCTTGCTGAGCGCGACCCGTCGTCGCCTCGTCTTGCCAGACTCTTCTAGGCGTGTGTTGCGATCAATGCCATGCTTGTTCGGACGGTCGGCACGAGTACGGCCCCGCGCCCATGATCCCAAACTTCAACTGAGAAATCGTCGAAACACGTTTCGCGTGATCCGCTCCACAAAGGGATCGCGGGCGGCGAGGCCATGGGCCCATTCCGTTGTGCCGGCGTTGAACACCTCGCCCGCGCCCTTGTGGAATGAGGCCATGACCGCATGTCCGCGCAGAACGCGCGCCCGCGTGACGGGCGTGTCGGCCCCGAATGCGATTTCGGCCACCACGTCCATACGCTCTGGGGGAATGATGGGGCGATAGGGGCTGGGGCTTTCGGCGAAAGCGGCGGGGGCGCTGGCGATGATTTCAAGGCCCTCGGGAACGCCGAGGCGTGGGGCCGGCGCGGGAAGGCCGTCATCGCCAATGGTCAGAGGGCAGCCATCGTTTTCATAGCCCAGCAGCGGAATCTCGTCGCCGAAGACGTCGCCATAGAAGAGATCGCAGCCCTCCAGGGCCCAGTGGTCGGCGCGATAAACCGTATAGCCCCCCGCCCCGCGCGCGGCGCAGAGGCCCAGGCGATGGTAGCCCCCAAAGAGAAAGCTGAGACCCGTGGTGGAGGCTTCCGGCGCGCCGAAGGCGGGATGGGACCAGAGATGGGTTGCCTGGGACGGGTCAACCGCCGCGACCGGGTCGGCCTCGAACCCCGCCCATTTGTGGCAGATGAGGGTCGCGCCGTCGTCTTCCCACCGCACCTTCCAGAAAGCGGTGTTGCCGGAGAAACAGGCCAGGCGCCCACCGGCCTCAATAAAGGCGTCGATCGCGGCGCGTTCCGGCCCCGACCAATATTCGCTGTGGCCCACCAGGATCAGGACCTCATAGCCCCTCAGGGCGGCGGAATCGGCGTCGAGATCGAAGTCGGTGAGATAGTCGAACTCCAGCCCCTCACCCTCGGCCCAGGCGACAAAGAGATGCTCCCAGTTGTTCAGGAAGCCGGCGGATCCGTCATAGGGGCTCTGACCGTGGGCCCGCGACCAAGTAGGATCCGCGCCGCCCCAGGGGCGCTGTTCGAAGCCCCGCTTGGTGAGATTGACCAGGCGCGGCATATCCGCCGGCGGGGCGATGAGCAGGGGCGGAAACGGCCTTTGGGTGGAGAGCCGACCGATGGCGCCGGCCATAGCCTCGGGCAGAGTGGCCGTCCGACTCATCAGGGATTCCACATGGGCATAGGCGCTGGCCCCGCCCCAATAGTTGTAGGCGTGCAAGGTGTTGGTGGTGAGGACGAGAACCATCCGCGCGCGGGGCCCGGTCAGAGCCGCCTTGACGCAAACGAAGTGATGGGCGCTGGCTCCGTCAGGTGCGGTGAGCTGGATGTCGTAATAGCCGGACCGCCAGTGAGACCCGACCTCGATGCTCAGGGCCACGGGCCAGGCACAGCCGTCACTATCCGCATTGGCCGGGGTGGGGTGATCGCCGATGTTAACGGGCGCGCGGAAGACGACCTCGCGGGTTTGGCCGACCCGGGCGATTTCCAGAACGCAGCCGCTTTGGAGCGATGAGGCGTGCAGTGCGAAGCTCTCGCCCGGGAAGACGCTGAGGCGGTCGGTGTAGCAGGCGATCATGGGGCCCACGTTACACCGGGCATCTCCCAATCGTCATCCCACACGCAGCACAGCGAAGATGCGGAACCTAGGGGACGGGTTGCCATATCGGTGCGGCGAACCGCATAGCTGCATCCAGTCTCCTGGTTCCGGATTAGCCGCTTCGCAGCTTTCCGGGATGACGGGGTAGACGCGCACACGCGGAGAGGGCCGAATCTAAAGAAACCCCCGCACCTCGGCGACGAAGTCGTCCAGTCGGTCGTGGTGGACCCAGTGGCCGGCGCCGTCGAAGGTGACCGCGCGGGCGTTGCGGAAGTGGGCGAAGCGACCGTCGGCGACGGGGTCGGATGCCCAGCTCTCCTTGCCGTTAATGAGCAGGGTCGGACAGGCAATCTCCGACCACAGGGCCCAGGTCTGCTTGGGCGTCAGGTCCACGGGGGCGAAGGAGCGGACATAGTTGTCGAACTTCCAGCTGAAGGTGCCGTCCTCGTTCTGAGCGACGCCGTGGATGGTGAGATAACGGGCCTGTTCGTCAGTGAGATGGCGGTTTTCGGCCTGCATCCGCGTGAGCGCTTCCTCAATCGTGGCGTAGCGCCGGGGGAGGCGCGCGGCGAGATCCCGCTCGGCCTGGATCCAGGTCCGATACCGTTCGGCGGGGCCCCGCGCGCCGCGCTCGGCGATCATGGCGGGCGACGGTCCCAGCCCCTCGATCACCACCAGCTTTTCGACGAGCTCAGGATAGACCCCGGCATAGCGCAGGGCGATGGCGCCGCCGAGAGAATGGGCGATGATCCGCACTGGCGCCAGTTTCTGGCCGTGAATGAGCTGGGCCAGGTCATAAAGGAAGGCGCTCATGGAATAGTCGCCGCTGGGTGACGGCGCGCTATCGCCATGGCCGCGAAGATCGGGGGCGATGATGTGATAATCAGCCCGAAGCTCCCGCGCCACCCAGTCCCAGTTGCGGCAGTGATCACGGCCGCCATGGACCAGGATCAGGGGCGGCGCCTGCGGGTTTCCCCAGTCAACATAGTGGAGACGCAGGCGCTGAGAGATGTAGCTATGAGAGGTGGGGCCAAGATCCAGGTCCATTGCGGGGGCCCCGCGAAATCAGGTCTTGGCCGCCGCGGCGGCGATGGCGGCGTCCAGATCGCTCAAGGGGTGGAAGCCGGGGTCCATGGACTTGCCATTGATCACGAAGGTGGGAGTGGCGTTGACACTGTCCTTCTTGGCGTTGGCGGCGACGCGTGTTTGCAGGGCGTCCAGGGCTGCGGGATCGCGGATACAGGCGTCGAACTGGGCCTCGGTCATGCCGGAGCTCTTGGCGATATTGAGAAGCACCCCGCGCGGGTCCGCGAACAGGCCAGGCTGGCTGTTATATACCGCATCGACGATCTTGAAATAATTGCCGGGCCCCGCGCAGCGCGCCAGGAGGAAGCCCGCGGACGCGGTCGTGACTTCGTCGGAGTCGCCCACCAGCATCTCGCGATAGATGAAATGGACCTTTCCGGTGTCGACATATTTGGCTTTGAATGACGGCCAAATGTCTTTGTACCAGTGGCCGCAGACGGGGCATGCGACCGAGGCATATTCCACCACCGTGACCTTGGCGGCCGGATTGCCAAGGCTCATATCGGCAGGCAGGGCGGTGGCCGCTGAAGCGCCCGCACCCGCCTTCTTGTCGCAGGCGGCCAGGGCGAGACCGGCCAAAGCCAGAGTAGGCAGGCCGAGGACGGCGAGACGCCGGCTCATCAAGAGTGACGACAAGGGCGCATTCCTCCACGCAGGTAAACCATGATCCTCGCCTAGCCGAAATGGGCGGTCGAGCCTAGCTGTGTGGAGCGGCCCCCATTTGCGCCACCGTGCAATCGTGGTCCTGGAGCTCTTCGCCCGACGCGAAACGGCCCATGAGGGGGTCGGCCTCCGAGGCGAGGAGAACGAAAATCGGCTCCCCGCCCCGCCCACGCGCGCCGGCCAGGACGAGGGTCCAGGCGCCCATGTGAGCCGCCGCGCCGGGGACGCCCCGGGCGAGGAGCGTGAAGGGATCAGCCGTGAGGTCATCTCCGGCGAGGGCGAGCGCCAGATAAGGATGTCCGGCTAGGGTAAGCGGTTCGCGCGACCAGTGGGAGGTCAGTCGCGGTGCGGCGGCGCTCAAGGCGGCGACCGTGGCCGGCGTCAGGCAGTCGATGTGAAGGTGGAGCAGATCCTGAGAGCGGCCGTAGATGGAGTTCACCGAAACGCCCATATCCTGGCGGGGCAAGAGGTGGCCCAGGCGCGCCTCCACCAGGCTGCGGGCGGTCCAGGCGGCGGCGAAATAGTTCACGGCGCCAGGCGCGAGGAGCCTTCCGTCCTCAATGCCCGTGATGTCCTCAGTGGGCATGAGCAAATATTGCTCCAGGCCATGCTTGTCTTTCAGGACGGCGAAACCGTGATCGACGCCCCCCGCGAGGACGACCTCGGCGCAGGGGGCGGGCTGAGCGTGGGAGACTTCGTCGGGGACGCACTGGTCGTGGACAATATGCCAAAGCACCTGGCCGCTCGGATGCGGCGGCGGCGGCGGCAGAACCGGGTCGCCGGCGAGGCAGGGCGAGGCGAAGGCCAGGAGGAGAGCGGCGGCCACCCAAAAACGCGCACTTCGACGCAAGCAAGGCGCGGGCGGGACGCCCACACTCCGAAGAGGGCCTAATCCACGCATGGGGTTCATGGCTCCATCAGTTGGTCTCAGCGGGCGCGTATAAAGAGCCCGATGGTGAGCGCGACGCCGAGAATAATCACAAAGCCGCGGATCAGGCGCTCATCGACGCGCTTGAGAAGCTGAGCCCCGAGCCAACCGCCCAGTATCGCCGCCAAGCTGATGGTGACCACGCGCTCCCAGGGTATGTGCGGGGTAAAGACAAAGACCGCCACCGCGGCGGCGTTCATCACGGCGGCGAGGACGTTCTTGGTGGCGCCGGCGGTTCTGACGCCAAGACCCGCGGCCGTCAGGGCCGCGAGCATGAGGAACCCAATGCCGCCGCCAAAATAGCCGCCATAGATGGCGATCATGAACTGCAGGACGGCAGCCGTCCGGGCCCCCAGGCGCGGGCCCTCTGTCTTGGGTTTCGGACCAAAGCTACCCCAGGCGAACAGGCTGGTGGCGAAGAGGACGAGCCAGGGGACCATCTTGCCAAACACGTTGGAAGGCGTGAGCAAGAGGATCCCCGCCCCCACCACGCCGCCCGCGAGGCTGATGATCGCCAGGGTGCGAAAGCGCAGACCCTCGGCGCCGCTGACCATCTTGCGCCCGAAATAACCGGTGGTGGTCTGGCCGGGGAACAGCGCCAGGGTCGAGGCGATATTGGCCGCCCGCGCGTCCAGGCCGCTGAAGATCAGCGCCGGCAGGGTGACAAAGGAGCCGCCGCCCGCCAGAGCGTTCTGCACCCCGGCCCAGAGCCCAGCGGCGAACAGGAGAAGCAGGGTCATGGGAAGAGCGTCAGAGGGGAATATTATCGTGCTTCTTCCACGGATTGGAGACCTGCTTGGTCTTTAAGGACGCCAGGGCGCGCACCAGGCGCCGGCGCGTGCCGTGGGGCATGATCACATCATCAATATAGCCGCGGGAGGCCGCCACGAAGGGATTGGCGAAGTGGGCCTTATACTCCGCCTCGCGCGCAGCCAGCCGCTCCGGATCGCCAATATCGCCCCGGAAAATGATCTCCACCGCCTGTTTGGGACCCATGACGGCGATCTCCGCCGTGGGCCAAGCATAGTTGAGATCGCCCCGGATATTCTTGGAGCTCATGACGTCGAAGGCGCCGCCGTAGGCCTTGCGGGTGATCACGGTGACCTTAGGCACGGTCGCCTCGGCGAAGGCGAAGAGGAGCTTGGCGCCGTGTTTGATCAGGCCCCCCTGCTCCTGCTTGGTGCCCGGCATAAAGCCCGGCACGTCCACGAAGGTGACCAGGGGTATATTGAAGGCGTCGCAGAAGCGGACGAACCGCGCCGCCTTCCGCGAGGCGTCGATATCGAGAACCCCGGCCAGGACCTGGGGCTGATTGGCGATGACGCCCACGGTGGCGCCGTCCAGGCGCGCGAAACCGACGATGATATTCTTCGCCCAGTCGGGGGAAATCTCGAAGAAATCCGCCTCGTCCACGACTTTGAGGATCAGCTCCTTCATATCGTAGGGCTTGTTGGGGTTGGCGGGGACGAGGGTGTCCAGCGAGTTTTCGATCCGTTCCGGCTCATCGAAGCTTTGCCGGGGCTCTGGCCGGTCGCGATTGGAGAGCGGCAAGAAATCCACGAGCCGGCGGACCTGGGTCAGGGCCTCCAGATCATTGTCGAAGGCGCCGTCCGAGACGCCGGATTTGAGGGCATGGACGCGGTAGCCGCCCAGATCCTCGTGGCTGACGTCTTCGTTGATGACGGTTTTCACCACGTCCGGCCCGGTGACATACATATAGGCCGTATCCTTCACCATGAAGATGAAGTCGGTCATGGCGGGGGAATAGACATCCCCGCCCGCGCAGGGGCCCATAATGACGCTGATCTGGGGCACGACACCCGAGGCCAGGACGTTCTGCAGGAAGATGTCGGCATAGCCGGCCAGGGAATCCACGCCCTCCTGGATCCGCGCCCCGCCGGCGTCGAAGAGTCCGATGACCGGCGCCCCGTTGCGCATGGCCATTTCCTGGACCTTCACGATCTTCTCGGCGTGGGCCTTGGAGAGGGAGCCGCCAAAGACCGTGAAATCCTTGGAGAAGACATAGACAAGGCGCCCATTGATCGCGCCCTGGCCGGTGACGACGCCATCGCCAGGAATGCGCTGCGCCTCCATGCCGAAGTCATGGCTGCGATGCTCGACGAACATGTCGAACTCCTCGAAGGAGTCTTCGTCGAGCAGGAGGGCGAGGCGCTCGCGAGCGGTGAGCTTGCCCTTGGCGTGTTGCGAGGCAATGCGCCGCTCCCCGCCGCCCGCCCGAGCGCGTTCGCGGCGGCGTTCAAGCTCTTCGAGAATCTCGTTCATGCCCGGCCCTTGCGGATGGCTGTGTTTGCTGGACGGCCGTAAAGGCGGAGGGCGCGGCGCACAAGGCGGTTAGGGGTATTAGCCCGTTCCCCCAACCCGCTCATCCCGGCGAACGCCGGGACCCAGTTCTGTCCAGCGGAGATGCGCTCTTGGGTCCTGGATCGCGCCTTCGCTCACGCTTCGGCTTGTCCAGGATGAGCGGAAGTATGGTATTTGTCTCTTGCTCACCC
>Ga0209208_10008639_pt1 | contig 13541 bp, 11 predicted proteins | sample S1TSphfallax_3_FD_187694 | JGI IMG/M metagenome (GOLD analysis project Ga0209208, IMG submission 187694) | Host-associated microbial communities from peat moss isolated from Minnesota, USA - S1T2_Fd - Sphagnum fallax MG (SPAdes) (version 2) | ecosystem: Host-associated > Plants > Peat moss >...
CTAGAATCTTTTTGAAAAAAAAAATAGAAAAAAAATAAATACATAAATAAATACATAAAAATAGAAAAAAATGAAGATAGAAAAAATAAGAATAGAGAAAATAAAAACATGAAACAAACGTAAACCAAAAAAAAAGTAAAAACTATAAAACTATAAAAAAGGAATGGAAACAAATGAAACAAGGAAAGGGTAATACAGTGAAATAATTTTAAAAGAAAAAAAAAATCCAAAAATGAAGAAACCAAATAAAGAGTAAAAAATAAGAAAGAATAAATATTGAAAAAAAACCCTACTTGAAAAAGAATGAGGTGTGTCTTCTTTCTCCAAACTTCAAACTTGCATCCAAATAAATATATATATAAAAGTGAAAAAGAAACACTTTATTTTTATTATACAAAATAATAATTTTAAAAAAACACATAAAAATAAAAAAATAAAAAAGTTAAAAGTTTCTAAAAAAAACTAAAACATGAACCAAGTTTAAAGAAACCGAGGGACTTCATAGTGGCCGAAGGTCATGGGCACCCACTAATAGTCATGGAAGATGCATCCAAAAGTTAAAATTTCATTTAAAAAAATATAAATTACAATTTTCTTAATTAATTTCTTGTTGTCATGTGGTAGCCTAAACTAAATTCAATAATTTATTGTCCAGGTATGAATTGCCATGTGGCAACCTATTCCAATTTTTGAAAATTATTTGTGTTGCCACATGTTAGTTTAAAGTTATAAAATGAACATTTTTTTACCCAATCGTATGATGCCATATGGCAACCAAGGTGTAAAAAACTTAACATAAGAACTTAATTTATGAAGCCTAGGCTAGGTAACTTAGCTTAAGCCATTTAGATTAAAAGTAAACCTAAATTAAGTTAGGTAACCTACTTAGGCAAAAAACTTAAAAAATCTTAAGTTGCAAATGTGAGGATTTGAACCTTTCATTTCCACTTTGAAGGTCCAAGTCTTTAATCATTATATCACAACTTTTTATTTGCAACATATTTAATCATCACCAAGTTACAAACATTAACATATTTTAAATTATGCCAAATTGAACTAGCTTAAGTCATGGATGCCACGTTTTAACATAATGAAGCTAGGCTATACTGAGGTTCATTTTAAGGCTAAACTTAAGTTAAACTTAGAAAGTAAACTTAGGTTATTTTAAAGATTAAACTTAGTTGTTAAACTTAGGATAAATTTAAAAATTAAACCTAGGCTAAACTTAGGTTAAACTTAAACTAAAAATGTAGGCTAAATTTAAAAGTTAAACCTAAACTAAATTAAGATTAAATTTAAGTTAAATTTAAACACTATTAAACTTAATTAACATAGGCTAAACTTAAACATAAGCTAAATTTAGGTTAAACCTCAAAGTTAAACCTAAGCTAAACCTAAATTAAATTAAACTTAAACCTAATGTCTAAATATGGATGTTAAACTTAAGTTAAACCTAACTTGGCTAAGGCTAAACTTATTGTAATGTACTTTAATATTGGTTCCAATAAGAAAAAGGTTCAATGACATGATGTTAGATTAAGTCTATTTTTATGGTTCATTTGCAAAATCACAATATTAAAAATCATTCATAGCTAATATATCATCATAAATAAATTTGAATAGTTCATTGCATTTTTTGGGGGCTACATTTGGAAGGTTTTTAATTATATTATTATTATTATTATTTTCATAATGATAATTATGAACATATTGATTTTAAATACATGTACCTAACTAACAAAATATTTTCATATTTTTTTTTCTTAATCTCCTCGATGGGGAATTTTCCCTAATAAGTTTTGTTACTTAGTTAAACATGGTTTTGACATCAAACCATGTGTTTTAATCATGTAGTTGTTAGTTTCATAACATGACCTAATCATTTAATTATAAACATGACTAAATCTCGTTACATGATTAAAGATTAAAGACATGATTACATGACTAAAACTTAACCATAATCGTAAAAATTTCAATTTGTGGATGTTGCCTTTTGGCATAATGTTGGTGCTAAAGGTGACATCCATTGAAACCACCCCATTATCACATAATGAAACCGTGGATTGCAATTGAAACAATTTTTGGATTTTTATTGTGAATAAGACATGAATTCCATTAACTTCACTTGCATTTTGAAAATAAAACACATCATTTGGATGATCAAATGCAAATAAATGAAGGGGTGTGGTTGAATTTTATGTAAATGCCAACCTTTTTTTTTGGTGTATGTGATCAAAGTAGGCAATGTCCTTTTGTTCAATGAAATCATCCCTCATCATTGCTTATTCCATGTTGATTTTTACTATCACATTACCTTGTCGTATATTAGCCTAACAATGTAACATTAGCCTATTTAAATCCAAATGCAATTCTGGAAATCTTGTGAAATTCACGGGGCAAAAAAATGGTTGTATGATGGAACCATGGTTATGTTTGCCATGTGCAAGCTCACCATTGGCACAAATGTGGTCCATGGTAGAAGATTATTTCTATCACCTTGGGCCATGTGTATAATTGTTTAATAGCGAATTAAGCTAAACAACCCTACTTAATTTATCAATGTTTGTTTGGGTTTACACAAATGTCTTTTGGTCCATACCCAAATGCATACCTACAAAATGTGCCATCAATTTCAAGACTTAAGGTTGTGTAAGATATAACATTAAGAAAGAATATATAATTAAAAATGAATAGTAAAACACCATACCAAATATGGTTAAGGTGGTTTTGTATTCTTGGCATCTTAACATTACAACTACTGGATGCATAGATGTAAATGCCTAAATCCACCTTAATTCATGAACTAAATATCATTGGTAACAAAAAGGTTGTGGTGACCTAGTACATTTAATGACATTATAAATGTGGGGTTGATTTCCTTGTCCATAAACCAAATGTCCCACTTATTTCTTTTAAGCATATAATATTGAAAAGTGAATTTGTATTTCACATTGTTCATCCATGGAAATGAAAGTGGGATATGTATTTTAACAATAAAAATAGGCCAAGGTGATGGGCATGTTAATTCATAGGTAGAGGCAAGGTGGTAGGTTGATGGGTGTGGTTGGATTTGAAAAACAAAAAAACAAAAAAAAGTTTCCAATGAAAAATAGGTTGAACCAAAATAATCAAATAAAATAATGTTAACATGTGTGGTTAGCATAGGAATAAGAAGCAATGAAAAACTAGTCGCCATCCAACCACATAAATCTACAACTAGTGCAATCATGGGGGTTGGTCCACTCTGGCCATACAATCCCACCTTCCATTGATAATTTAAATCTTATCTTGTGCCTTAGGGTATTTGGCACAATTGTCGAAGGAGTATAAATTTTTCTTTTAAAATCCTTTTTATGGTATTTGGTTCAAAATTATTACTTTTGGCACCTAAGCTAGCATTAAATTCTTAAAGATAATGCTAGAGTGTTTGAACAAAATGAATGATAATAAAATATTTACAAGGGAAAATAAGGATAATTATTTCCTATTGTCATTCCTAACATTCTTGACATTTCTTTGCATTCCCATCACTTTGACTATGTTGCTATTTTTTTAGTGCTCCTAATGTCTTTTTGGGCATCATTTCAATTACATAAAGACATCTCATAAACCAAGTTGCCCTAGATCTAGATCAAATTTTCACCTAGACATTCAAATTTGAAATGTCCAACAAGTAATGTCTCATCCCATGACATCTTTCTCGCAACCTTGATGTTTAAAACTTCATAATCAAATTGTAATGTTTTTCAATCTCCATCACATTAGTTTGTAAATTTTTGTTGGATGTTTGAAACTTTGTAATCAAATTGTCATGTTTTTCAAAAAAAAAATCACATTTGGTTTGTAAGTTATTGCTAGATGTTTGATTATTTAGTGTTCAAAATGACAAAGTTGGTTTTGCTTCTTTGAATTTATGTGTAAGGTAACACATGAAAAGCAAGCCGTTCCCAAAGTAAGTGCATGCCTAAGATGGAATCGAAAGGTGTTTATGTCATCAACTCCTCACTACAATGGTATGATTGAACATTAAAAATTTGTTAGGATATTTTAATTTTCTCCTATCACTTGTTGAGAATCATGAAGGTAAAAAGAAAAATAAATGAGGTGGGCATTTCAAAAAGCAAAATGCCCACCCAATCCTTGGTGAACGAGACACTTACATCTTGGAAAGATAAGATTATGCTTTTTAGTGCAACCTCCAAATACATTTTAAAACATTTGACATGATTTTATGATGAATATAATAAATCCTCTAAACACATGCTAATTGAGAATGTACTTTGTAAAGAGCAAAATGAACATGGGTGTGACATTGCAAACCTCAATATCCTACTTAAAGTAATGCCACACTTCTAAGCAAACAATTTTTTTTAGTAAGTTGCATTAACATTGTGTAAAGGTGCTAGGTGTTAAAACATTATCTATTAACACCAATAAACATCATTAACTTGACATTGCTTTTACTTTGTATCCACACCTCCATTTCATAGGTACATCCCTTTTTAATGGTTTTTAATGATGTCTTGCATTTGACATTTAAAGACAATGACCCCAAAATAAAAGATGTCTTTTCCTTTAAAACTAGAAATGTTATAGCATAGAACCCTATAAGCAATAGAACATGGAAAAGAAACTTCCAAAGAAGAGACTCAAAAGAATCCAACCCTAATCCTTGCTCGCCATCCACAAAATACAATAATAATATGACAACACTATAACACCAACACACAAGCTATTCACAAGGGATCAATAATGAAAATTCATGATAATGGGTATTCAAAAAATATACACTTCTATTTCCATGCATAGAGAAAAAAACCCACTCTAACAATTTTTACACCATCCTTTTTTATACATCCCATCATCACAAGAGTAAGAGAACAAACCACTCTTGCAAATATGAAATTCTTCCCTAGAAGAATTAAGACCCAAAATGAAAACAATTTTTGTTAAAGAAACATAAGAAAACAAGCAAAGATACCATATTGATAGTTGGTGCACATTCCCAAAAGAAAAACCATGTACTTCTCTTGGATTTGAGAAATTCCAATTGCCACCATTCCTTTGTCTTCCCATTGGTCGCAAATGGAAAGGAACAAAATGGAAATTTGCAAGCAACAATGTACTACTTCATATTGTAATAGAAAAAACCAAAATTCTTTTTCAAACTTAATTGTAGGAGCAAACATAAAACACCCAAAAAAAACACAAATTTTCACATTAAAGAAAGAATGAATTAAATAATAATAATAATAATAATAAAGAGAAACATTGAGAGAAATTAAGTTACCATTGAATTATTATGATGTTTTTTCAAATGTTAGTTAACATTTCATTTTGATCCTAAAATGTGCATTTAAAAAATTTATAAGATTGTTATTTTAACTATTATCACTAACTTAACATTTTGTTCCACATAGGCATCCATGTAAGATTTGTTGGTACCAAACATTACATGCATGGACCTTGGGTTAATTTTACATTTCTTACTTTTAAGTTACCTTTGATTTAGGTCTAAATGTGGCCTCACCTTTAATGTTTAGTTATTTTCATTTTTTGCATAACCTCATGTTGCTATTTTGGAATAGAAAGGTGAAAATACCATTTAAATATATTACCATATGATCTTAACAACTTTAACTAAAACATGTCACAATAAGAATTGAAATGGGTGGGAACCGTATGCTTTGTCCACATGAATTATTCACATAATTGTCACACATGTTTAACATATGTAAGGAACTTATTGTTTTGAAAATGTGGCTTTGTGCTTTATATTGGGCAAGGTTGTCTATCCTTGACCTTATCCTCCATTTGCTTTAGAAATGATTAAAAATAAACTTGGGACATTGATAAAAGATTAGGGAATAATTTGGTGATGTGATCCAAAAACCCTGTTATGTTTCATGCATCCAACAACATGGAAGTGGTGAAACATTTTATGGCTTGATTTTCATACATTTTATTGTGTTTACACATTGTTTGAAATTTCACAACATTTTAAAACAAATTAATTGTTTTAAATACTTGATAGATTGGTGTGATTCTTGAACCTTGGAGATTTATGAATTCAAACATACTACATTTTATAATTTTCAATCTTTGAAATAATATTATTTGATCAACTCTAATATTGGGAAGGGGAACACTAAGATGCCCCCAAAACATTAATGGAAACAATATACTATATGAGACTATCGAATCTTGTTCATCTTTAACCTTTTATGTAGCTTTTGAAGAACTAACAAATGTTTTTGCTTTCATACTATGTTCATTAGTCTTCTAGTCAAATGTTATTTTAAAATATAACAACACAAAAATTGTTGACATGAACATGTGACATATTAGTTTTAAGACGATACATCACAAACTTAGCATCTCATGATTTAATAATGAAATTGTGCAAATTTTTTTCATTCATAAGTTGTATGTTTCATGCACTAATATTGTTCATTAAAAACACATGTTTCATGCATTAATATGATTTTACATTGTTTTACACCAATGTGTAAAATCATATAAATACTGTTGTTTTACACTTAATGGATGTATATGGACTTTATACAAAAAAGTTCATTATGACATTTACACTTACAAGGAGTGTAAGTCCTAAATCATATACATGCACAACATGTGTGCACACCTTGCCATATGGATGTCCTTGTGATGTTGTGAGAATACATCTACAATGTTCTGCCCTTGTCATCCTACTTTCACATTTAGTAGTTTTCTATATTTCACCAAATATTTGAGCTTATTTCACCATATTGTAACTTAAGCTTTACATAAAGGCCAAGCACAACTTCACCACGAAAGTTTCACATAAGAGGGACTGAGCAATTTTGTGTTTCTGAGGTCATTGTCAAGGAGAAAATTTGCCAAGCACATCCACAACATAGGGAATTGTCCACTTCAGAAGTTCCCTCACAGTGGTTTTTCCTTTCAAGCTGTTCTTTCTAGCACTGAAGATTTCAACCAAAAAAATCCAATACACATGCAACTTTTCTTTCCACTGGGAAACAAACATTAGAGATTTCAGCCAAAAGATCCAATTTACAAATGATTCTTCTTTTCACTTGTGTGAGTTTTATTGACATTGCTGTATGGTGTATGAACTCTTCAGAAACCAGGGGAAGGGAAAAGGAAGGGGACAGAGGTCTGCATAGAAGATTTATAAACATAAATGATAAAAGAAAAAGACAGATGACAAAGAGTAGCAGTTCTTTCTGCAGGAGAAGGGTAGCCCTTTTAGCCCTCCCCTGTTTGTTTCTCAGTGCCTTGTCAATGGGGCCACTTAGACCCTCATGCCTGTGCACTGCAAAACAGGGCATGGCATCTAGGGCTACCCTTCTCCTGTAAACAAATGTTCCATCCATTTTGTATCACAAACTTTTGTGGACAATTCTAGACTAGACCTTCCACCATGGAAACCCAAAATAATGTTCACATCAAAAGCCAAGGCACAATTCAACACAGCAAAACATTGTGGCAAGACATAGGTTCCACATCATATGTCAAGATGACTCTTATATCCATCAGACCAATCTACTATCATTATTTGAGTTGTGCACATGAAGGCAAAGTAGAAATAAATCTCAATTTGAGCATTAACCTCTCAAAATAGATGCAACCCTCTCTCTTGTTGGTAGACAGATTTCTCTATGCAAAAGTAGCACACAAGTATGGTTTCTGTTTTTTTTGGCTGTTCATCTTGGAGTTAATGCATGGCTCTGCAAACTCAACAAGCTGAACTGGAGTGATTAGTTCTTGCTAGAAGATGAGACATGACTAAATGTCTCTTCAACCTTACAGGTATACTAGCTTCCTATTTGAAGGTCAGGATGCTTCCCAACAACAGCAAACTGGTTGAAGAAATCTTGCACCATAAGGATTTGGGAGCCCCTAGGTTTCCCACATTATGGATGACTGGTTAACCCAACAACCTCACTAATAATTGCATTGGCATGACCTAGTGGTGAATGGAACCCACAACAGTTTGCAAGGTGCTTCTCAGTCCCCCCCACTAGGGTATTACTTCATGATGCCAGCAAATATGTCACAAGACTAAAGATCTTCCACTGTTCCGTCTTTGATAAGACCAGCCACACTACTTAACTTAGGTTGCTCCAAATTTCCATGAAGTAGCCGTGAGAGGAGAATGCGCACCACATTTTGAGCTGACACTGCACTTGTTTCTATACTACTTGCTGCATTTTCAAAGGCATTCACATAGTAGAGGTGGTGCCCATCCAATATATAGGGTGCAAACTTCTCAGGTGGTGTGTAGTGTGGGTATGCTGCCCAGTCAATACGAATAGTACTGCTTCTTGTGCTGCAAAAGGGGAGAGCCCACAAGGAGGAAATAAGAGTTTTTGATGACATGAGAAATTGACAGACAGACTTTTGTTATACCATCTCCACAAGTTTTCAAAGGTGAAGCATCCATTAGCTACTATGTTTGCATTGCTGATATCCAAAAATTCAATTGGATGTTAAAGTGAGTATGACACTGATTCACATCTGCTGGTTTCGCTAAGTACAAGTGTCAAGTTCACCTGATTCATAGCCAACTTCTGCCTCAGCATCTGTATCTACCCTTACATCCATACTACACAGAAATGGCAGGTGGTAAAAAGAAAACCTTCCATACCTGAAGAACTTGTCCAGCAGTTCATCTGACAAGGGTGCCCGTGAGAACGCTTTGTATGCTTTGTCACTAACACTGTACTCCTTCAGTACATTTATTGAAGAAAATGGGATTGCAGGATCCTCCACAGTACCAATCAGATCTGGAATAGTGTCACTTGACATTCCAAAATATTCCTGCAAAAATTCACCAACAAGAGATGTTGCTTAGGTTCTTGCCAACTTTGCTTTAAATACTGATGCCAATCGTAAGCTACAGAATATTAATCTCAAACATCCATAAGCAGCTAAAGAAACAGGGATGCATGAAGAATGGAAATGAAAGCTTGCTTTGAAGGAGTGTTCTTACCAAACACAAAAGAATGTCATTACCCCTACTTATCTCCACATGTCAAGCATAAGCACAAAGGTGGAGGAGCTAGAGGTAATGAACTATGAGCCTCCCAGATACAACAGGGAAAAGCACAAGAGTTGGTCAGAGGGGACAAGGGGAAGTACTGCATTGAGAAGGCCACGGATAAATGTTGTATAGGTGTGCTGCATGGATCGCTGTGGAAGTTTGACCTTAGGATTGATCTCGATCTTTGATTCATCCAAAGAGGTTGCCAGGATAACAGTATCACATGCCTTGGTCCCACCTGATTCCAACTCTACAATGTACCCGCTGTCCTCCAAAGTAACAGACACCACTCTACTCTTCAAGTGTAGGGATGCATTTGTGTAACGGATTAAACCTTCAGGAATCTGCCAGTTTCCACCCTCTACAGCCCAAAGGTCTCCACCTGAGCCACAGAGGGAGACACCTCCTGCCATCCCACTAATGCTCACATTCTGGCCATAGTTGATTCGCATGATGAACTAGAGAACCATGCACACAGGACGACACCTGTGTCAAAATTCCCAGCAGTAACCTGCCAGATGAATACAGTGGTCTGTCCTGGCCTAAACTTGCTTGTTTGCAGTAACTGGTAATCTATTCAACAACTTACACTGCACATGAAGTGACAGCTTTTAGAGCAGTAATCATTCTGAACAACATGAGTAGAGATGTATGGAACTAGCTCCAAAGAAAAATAGAACTCAAAGGTAATATACAGAAAGGGGAAGCCAACCCTATCACCAATCAAACAAAAGACGATGACCAGATGACCAGCACCTGACAGAATTTGCAAGAAACGGAAGGTCTCTTACCGTGACAAGTTCATCTATTATTAGGTTAGACAAGCCATACTTCACAAGCAATTCCTGCACAGGGTACTGTGTGCTCTCATACAGGTCAACAGATTTGAGGAGCTCCTCTACTGTCTCAAAACCTGGGCGCCCCTCTTGGTACAGGAGCAGGAATTTTTCAAGCAAATCCTGTATCCAGACAATCATGATGGGATTAGAGCATTAGCTGGAAATGTACTTGCTAGCAATGTAATCAAGAACAAATAGTACACATCCTTCTCCTTATAACATCAAATTTGAAACATGTCCATGATGGCAATAAATAGCAAAATCCTGGCTTGTGACACTCTGGAATAGGAAGAGCTAGACAAAGATAGAGCATGGGACTTCTTAGATGCCTGTCCATGTTTCAAATGAAGAATCATCATCCTGAAAGTTCAAGGTCTGCTACCAGGGCTCTCAGATTGCAGAATGGTGAGAGCAATCCAACTGACATTAGTGGTGGAGAGTCACAATGGCAATTTGTAAAGTGAAAGCTGAAATTGGTAACAACACACATCTACAAGCATCTGAATTAGCTCAGTTTGCTCAGCCATGACAATGAAGATGTGGAAAAAACATTGCCCTGGCATCTGCTCCACTACACTCCCACTTTATTTCATGCCTGGACAGGTAAGAGATCAAGAATCTTGAAGGAGAGACTATGATGTCAGGGTTCATGTCTAAATCCACAGATTGCCTAGGATGTCAGTCTCTTTCATGTGAATGAACCGAAAGGAAGACTTTCAACATCATAAGGGCAATCAAGAAGTCCATCTTGACCCTATTGAAACCAAACACCGATAGGGGAGAAGAATCGGATGAAGATACTCAAAGTGCAACGAAGGAAGAAGAGAAAAAAAGAACGAGGTCTTGCAAGAACTCACAGAAACGTAATTCTGCATATTCCATAAACTGGTACCGTAACGCCACATGACGGCAAGCGTGTTGAGAATCTGCGTAGTAATTTTGGAGATGAAGGAATCCCCAGCATTGGCGGTCTTGAAAACAAACTTGCTGCCGTTCCAGATGCCGAACCCCTCATCGTCAGGGTCCGATCTCGGCTTCAGTCCCAGCAGATTAACGAAATTGACGGCGTGAAAATTCTTGGGATGGAGGATGGAAGCTCCAGCCTCGAAAGTGTCTCCTGCCAATTCCACCACCGCCATTCGTCCCCCAACCTTGTCGTTCTGCTCAAAGATGTCGATATCGAGCGGAGCAGTTGAGTAATTGCGCAGAAAGAAGGCCGCGGAAGCTCCTCCCATGCCACTCCCCACGATACACACTTGCAAGCCATAACAGCAGCGGCAGGCGAGGAGGAGGCACACGAGAAAGCGTACGATGACCACAAATCGACCTGCCGCCATACTTCCCCTACGAAGTGGTACCGTTGGAGAGCGAAGGTGAGGAGGAGACGAGCTATGGACCAGAAACACCTCTTCTTCTTTCACCTGTTGCTTGGTGAATAAGATTTGGCGATTGAATTATTTTATATGAGAATTTATTCCCTCGTTGGAACCACTGTTTGTTTTGAGGCCAATTTTCGCACGGCGACCACCAAACACAAGTCACGTGCGAATGCTGCAAGGGGTATTTTTGGGTGTTTTGTTTTTGGCAAAACTCGCCATGTCGAGGAAAAAACTGTCAGAAGTTGCAATCGTGGACGTCGTCAGTAGAAAGTGGGATTTCGAAAACGCTTCTACTTTCCTGTCTCCTTCCTTCGTTCGTTCCTTCCTTTTGTGGACGATCGCCAGTCCACCTACTCGGCAAAATTGGAAAACAAAGACACCGTGGTAGTGTTAGCACAGCAGGCCATACTATCTAGGTGTGTGCTAGTGCGAGCACGTTGGGGAACACATTGGGAACCCATTGGGAACTTGATGGGAACACATTGTGAACAACAGAAATAGCCAAAAATTCGACAACCTTCCCCGATTTTCCTCAAAGACAAAATGGTGGTTTCATTGGGTGAACCAGCACCTACATTGGTACTTGTACAAGATGAACCTGCTTGAACACATCAAGGTGGATGAAGATATGGGCATAGGTTAGGTTAGGTTCAATGGTCTAGGGCACTAGATTAGCTTGTGCTAGATGCCATAGTCTAGAGCACTATACTACCTGAGGTCCATTGCAATAGGATTTTTTGAAATTGTGTTTTTGTGCACCTTGATTATTGGCCACCGTAGCTAGAGCTTCATTACTTGCATAGTTCCATTGGTTGCCACCACTCATCACATGCTAGAACATGTTGGCATTTAAAATTTTCCCTTGCAATTTTTTTTGTTCATCTTTTTCTTTGTTGGTATTGGCTTGGTCTCATCTTACAACAAGGCCCTCTTGAAGATATTGATGTCTCTATTCTTGCACTAATCACATTTGTCCATGTGTTTGTGTTTGCAATGTTAGCGATAGCCACAACCAACATTTCAAGTGGGCATGTGAAACCTAATTGTGTTTTTGAGTCTCACAATTGCAAGGCATATCACCATCATCATGCTTGTGTTTATTACATTGTGTTGATGCTCCATGTAGGTGTGGGAGCTTGGGTGATCTAGCAAATGAGCACATGTGAAATTACACATTCACACTATTAGAAATGGGGAGTCTCTTTGGGGAGCAATGTTGATTGAAATCATGCTCACTTTTGCCCTTGTATTCATGGTGTTCTCCAATGTGGTAGATTGCAACAAGAGATCCTTGGAAGGGATTGCAACATCCCTAATGATCACTTTCATAGTGCTTGTCAACATCTTATTAGTGGGGATTTTCAATGATGGATTTTTGAACTTGGGTTTGAACTAGTGTTGTTCATATTCAAGTCGTGTCACTTTCAAGTTTGGATCTAGGTTTATGTCTTAAGGCTTGGCTCAATGATTTTTAGGAGGGTCAACATCCACCACAAGAATTGGCCTGATAGTTCTAGGTAGTTCAAGGCCTAACACAAGAACTAATCCAACAATTTTAAAGGATTAAAGATTCACCCAAGAACTAGATCATTGAATCTTATTGCCATGTCATTAATGTTTAGATTGTAGGGTCTAGGGTGTGGGGTCAACCTAAGGTTAAGGTTTAGGTTAGGGTTGCTAAAGCACAAGGAGGACATTGTTTTCTTTTGTTTTAACTTTTCCTTGTGAACTTTATTTATTTATTTATTTATCTATTTGTTTTTGTTCTTGGGATGCCTTTTCATGCTTGATGCACACTTTGTTTGTTCCTCAATCTTATTTTTGCTCTTGAGGTGTCTTTTAGTGTTTGTTTGCCACATACATGCAAGTGTCCATTATGTATTTTGTCTTACCATAGAAATCTTGGGTTAATTTGTTCATCTTATGTTTCACTTTTTTTGCTTCCTATTGCACAAACTTTCTCTTGAATCTTGCAATAAAATAAAATTTACTTTCCTTCGACATTTGGGAATAGAGGAGCATGGTGAGATGATGCAATGTAGTGGGTTAATAAAATGTGGTCTATAATATATATATTATATGTATATCTTAACTTGATGTTAATGATATCATATTAAGGAGGTTTATGCAGTTACTTTGAAATGTGATGTAAAGGGAAAAAAAAAGGTTTAATTGATGATAGGAAGAACAAATGAAGCTTTTTATAATTTTCTGCATAAATATATATTTGACATAAATGTTGGCAAGGGAGGAAGCGAATGACATTTTGATAAACAT
>Ga0209208_10008640_pt1 | contig 13541 bp, 17 predicted proteins | sample S1TSphfallax_3_FD_187694 | JGI IMG/M metagenome (GOLD analysis project Ga0209208, IMG submission 187694) | Host-associated microbial communities from peat moss isolated from Minnesota, USA - S1T2_Fd - Sphagnum fallax MG (SPAdes) (version 2) | ecosystem: Host-associated > Plants > Peat moss >...
ATATGGAGGTAATAAAAATACATGAAAAAAATTGTGACTTTTTGGTGAATCAAGTCCACAATCACTTGAACACTAAATATTGATGTTGAATACATGTGTATTTTATTTTAAATAGATCAACCATGTCTTGGTAGGTACATAAATTTTCAAACATTGAAAACAAACATAGTTTTAAAACATTGTGGAATTGAAAATTGATTAAGTTGCAAGCTTTTTTTCTTTTTTCTTTTTTCAAATTTCATTTCGGTAATAAAAAATAATAATTTATGAAATTTCAACAATAAATACTGTATTAGGCGAATACAAAAGGCCACTTTAGTGGCCTAGCTTCATTATACCAATATACCCCCGACAACTGCCATTTGAGTTATTTATTGTTGGGAATGAACATTGGGCGACTACAAAACGCCACTTTGGTGGCGTTGGCGCTGTTGCTGAAGAAGCCTAAGAAGAGGAAGAAGAAAGAGCGAGAGTATGGCGGAGAAGACGAAGCAGTCGTCCGACATTTGCGTGCGGAAGGATTTGTGCAATAGTTCGTCTCACGAGGACAAGGACATCGGGGTTGTAGTGCTTTTGGTTAGATGCGCCTTCCAATAACCTCTCTCTAACAAATAAATTGCCAATTTGTGGATGTGGAACACCGACCTCTTTTTTGTTTTTGTTGAGGAGAAGAGAAAGTTAGGCTAGCGAGAGAGGTTTTCTGAAGTTCTTGCAGTGAATTTTGCACAAATTTTGATTGTTTGAGTTAGTTTTCTTTTGTCAATGTAGGCATAGAAGTGAAGAAGGGAAGACGACGACGAGGGAAAAAGGGTTGGGGTGGACATCCCCCTCCTCCCCCCTTAGGGTTCAAGTCCGATGCATCCGTTTGATGTCGGGAGAAGAAGAGGAAGATGGATTTCAATCAATATGTTCGCATCTTGGTCGATACTGATGTCAATACTCACTTCATTGTTTCTTTGCCGCGTGTCTCCACTGTTGCTGAGCTTCGAGGTAAACAAACAATTCTCTGAGTTTATGTGTTTTCTTTGTGTTTTGCCTTTTGCTTTTTGCTGGAAGAGACATTCTTCTATTTTTACGGTAAGATACATTAGAAATGAATGTGAATTGGATGATGCCCATGACTTGGCCTGTTGTTGACACATGGAGGAGGAGGAGGAGGAGAATATGAGAATGGAAGGGTTTTGGTTTAGGAATTTTGGTCCTTTTGTTTTGTATTAGGGTTTCACCTTCATGTTCTGCTTGTGAGGGAAGCTCTGTTCAATTTGCTAGGAGAGGAAGGGAGAGTGAGCTCACAAGCAGGTTATGGATACTGTTTTATGTGGCAGCTTGATCTCTTGTTTTGTTGTAATTTCTTTGAAACCAGAACTTATCAAGGTGACGCATAAGCACTGCTACCCAGACACAGGAGATGTCAGAATTGGAAAACTTGCGGTAGGTTCAAGTCCTTCTTCCTTACGTGTGATTTTGTTGTGCACTTGGATAGCTTTGCTGTTTGCATTGTTAGTCAGGCCACACATCTGTTTGCAGAATTTGGTTCCTTTTTTTTGGCCCTTTTGCAGTAGATTTGCATAATAGATGTCTGATAGGTAATTTGAGCTCAGGTTAAAGCACTGTTTTTCATGGAGTCTCTGTGACAACTCTTTAGGTGCGCGGTGGTGATTATGGATACCATCTGGCAGACTATCTTTGCATTGGACAAGTGTACAACACATCAGAGGGCAAGGTTATGGCTGAGGTACAGCTTCCAAGTCTCTGTGCCTTTGGCAATGACCAGAAATACCTCCAGAGTGGACCCCATGAGTTGAGCACCAGCTCCAGTCCGAAGAAGTTACAGTTGCTGGCTACAGAGAATGACAATTGCAACAATGAAGGCCAGCTCTGTGTTGAGCCTCAATCTGCTGAGAAAGCCACTAATCATTCAGTTGGGCCAAGCATCCCTCAGTTGCTGGAGAGAACTATTCCTGCAGAGAACCAATGTAGGATTACTGCAGCATTGGAGGGAAATGCCATTACAGTCCATGAAAGCAAATTTGTTCGGTCCACTGTGGGATGCTTGGGTAGGGAGAATATGTCACCAGCTACACAAGCACCTTTCACACAAGCATCTCGAGAGCTAATGGAGACTCCAAAAGTGGTTGAAGGTGAGGAAGATGCAAGAGACATGGAAACACCCAGTTCTCGATTAGTTATGCAAGAAACACAGTCAGATGCAGGTGTAGCAGCAACAGGGCTCTTAAGGAAAAAGAAGAAAGAGGGTACGGTCAAGAAAAGAACAGTCAGCTTGTCTGAAGGTGAAAAGCAGTTAGAATACCTGGTGGAGGAAACAGATGATGTGCTTGTGAAAGCAGGAAGTAAGAAGGGCAAAGGGTTTCAGTTCCATACCATTTCAAAGTTGCAAAAGAAGACTGCGGGTATACCTGCCAGCAACATTTTCAAGCATGAAGATGAGACTGTCAGTTTAATAAAGGTGGAAGGAAAGAATGAGCTTCAGATCAAGAGGAATCTAGAACTTAATAATGACAATGGTGCTTCTGAAAGTACTACACATTTTTCAGCTCAGTCTAAGAAAAAGTCAGACCTTTCTCCTGCCGGCAGTGTCAGCATCACTACTATACAAGGCAAGGTGAAGGAGAAGAGGAAGAAGAAAAGGGCACTAGATGTGGCTGAAGTGAAGACTATGGGGGAGACTACACTTGAGGGTACTTTAGCTGTCAGAGAGGTGGAACCAGATACTTCAGTTGGTGGAAATGTCAGTGTTGCACTCAATGGAGACAAGTTAAAAGAGGAAAGGAGGAAGAAGAAGTTTGTCGAGCTAGAATCAAGTTGTGTCAATAATAACCAAGTAAGACTTGGAGGTGAGAAGGTTAGTGAACTGTCTGCAAACAGACAATCTGAGCAAGAGCAGGCACATAAAGGGCACATTAGTGGAAAGAGGAAAGTAAAAGTATCTAAGCTTCACAGGAGTCCAACCAGTGACAGTCTGGATGCAGAAGCTGCTACCAACTTGCAATTCAGCACTTCCAATGACACTCAGAACAATATGGCTATGAATGTGAACACTGAAGGGAACAATGTACCTGATCTCAGAACAGTGAGAAAGAAAAGCAGGAGGAAACAGAGCATGACTGATGTTTTGGGTGTGAATGGCATGACCAGCATGATTATAGGATTTCCAGAGCCTGGTACTGTACAAGCAGAAGGAGAGACTGCTGGTGAGAATGTCCAGTGCACAAGTCAAGCTCATGTGGCTCATGCTTTGAAAGAGAGGTCAAGAGAAGATGGTGACAAGGTGTCTGGAAGCCAGCAAAGAGGCAAGGAGGGGGAAGTGATGCTGACCAATGATGGTAGTAATGTTAAGGACACTGGGGCTGGGAGTGACAACAGGGAAGTGGCTGTTTTGGTGGGCCTATCCCAAGCAAAGGCTGAAACTTTATTTGAGCAAGCTAAGGATGGGTTTTTGCAAGCTCTGGATAGTCTTCCAGGCACTCCTTGGCCATCAGGGTAAGCTCTTGGATATGTGCATTGGTGTGATATGCTTTTTGTGACTGAATGTGGTTTTGGCTGTCCCAGCATGTATTTTTCCAGCCTTGGGATGATCTAATTCACTGTAGCAATTATTTTCTAATGTATGGATGGATCCATCTGAGAGTTGGGAGTCTGCAGTACTAACTCATAATGTCTGGGTCACTTGTGGACCACTGTTTGATACAAACAGGGAGTGGCATTGATGATTGCTAAGATTTTTGGCTGATATGTTGCTTGAATTTGTGGGCAGACCAGTGTTGGTCACTAAGCAGGGTCGAGGTGCCCCTTCTGGGATCTCCACACATGAGGCCACTTTTGACATGATGGAAGAGGTAACAGCTGCAAGAAGGGAAACAGGTTTTCAAAACAAACGGTATAGATCAGGGAAACATGATAATGAAGCACAAAGTCTGGAGAGGGAAGAAGCCACTCAGACTGATGTGCTCAGATTAGCATTTGAGACCCAGGCTGATGAGCAAGTTGATGGGCTGGTGCTGGGCAATGAGGGGACTCTGCAAAACAGCAACAAGTCTCGTAAAGATTCACATTCCAGCAAGAGCTCTGAAGGTGGTGAATTCAGGAGTGATATAGCACTGGTCAAGAAAACACAGGTTGGAGTCCTGGATGGAAAGGCTAGAGAGTCCAGAGTGTCACAGACCAACTTCCCAATTGGGAATGGAAAGGCTTTCCAAAAGCAGGAGGTTAATATCATTGAGAACTCTCCTGTCGAAAGAGGTGAAGATAACACAGAAAAGGATTCAGCACAGGCTTTATCACAGGATACATCATATAAGGTGGCTGCCACACAGGTAAGGTCATTGGACTGGAGTTAGTCTCAAGGGCAAACATTCCAAATCTAGTGTGAGACCATACTCTAGTGCCAGACATGAAAGTCCTCAACTCCTTTTGATTTGGAGCCTATAGGAGGAACAACTCTGTGATAACTGTATTGCATCATGTTTTTGGAGAGTATGCAATACCAATGTATGTTAAGTGTTCGCTTGCTTTCATTATGCAGGTTAGCAATGCATTGTCAGGAAGTACCACTGAGGAGACTGGTGAAGAAATTGGGCTAATATGGAGCAAAGGCACAGAGACACAGCCTCATGAGCAGAAAGTTGATGCTCTCAATTCTCAACTCAAGGATTTTATTGGTCTCAGTCACTCAGCTGGTGAAAATGGGAATCCTGACACTATTTTGTCTGCACCAGCTCCCTCAAAGGCAGCAAGAACACCTCTGCCAATTGGTAATTTATATGCCCACTGCCACAAGGAATTAGGAGTGGAAATGTTTGTATTCAGCAAGCTCTAAGGATAACTGTTCTTTGGGGGTTATGTATGTAATATGGGAACTATACAACATGTGTACTATGTTTTGACTGGGAGGAGCGTGTGGTTTTGCAAATGTCTGTGGCCTCCCTGCTTTCTCTTTAATTTAAATAGGTTGGCATGGTTGATTCAATCTGAAATGTGCTGCAGTGCCACGGATACAAGCAAGTGGGATTGCAGAGAACATCAGGCGGCGGAGTTCAGGAGCAGCTGCTGAAATCGAGTCTAAGTGAGTCCTTTTTCAGGAATGATTCCATTTTCATGCTTTTTACATTCAACATAGAAATTGTGGTATTGTTCAATAGGCTCAAGATTTCTATGAGCAAGGAACTGTTTTCAGTTGCAATACATGAACAGGATTCATAGAGTATGGATGACTGAATTGTGTGGGGCTTGCAGATTTGCACAGTTCATTGACAGCCAAGATGGGCTGGATGAGATTATGGACATCACATTTAGCCAGCGTAAGATCAGGTCAGCTGATCTCACCGACCAGGTTGCAAGTGCTGGCGCCATAGAGTTGCCTGAAGCAGCATCTAGCAGATCAGGCAATGGTGTGCTGGAGAATGGGGGGGAAAGCATGCCTCCTTTATCTGGTGTTCCGGTCACGTTGGAGAAACACAAATCAGCTGCTTTGTTGCAAGTCCCTGGGAAGTCATTAGTAAGCCTTCCAACTTTTGAGTTCAAGGTGCCAAAGGCTGTGCTGCCTTCAACAACTGCAGGTGCAGAAAATGCAAACCACAACTCTGGTGGGCCAACACATAACTCTGGCAGGTCAATGCTGTCCACAGATGTGGAGGTTCCAATAGGATTTGGTTCCAGCACAAACTTGCCAAAGGATGTACAGGAAAATTCAGGAGAGAACCAGAATTTTTTTGCATTTGAGGTTCAGTCCATGGACGCTGATGTGACAGGCAGTGAAAGTTTGCAGCTGGATTGGAAAAATCAGTCTAGTTCTGCTTTGCAAGGAACAATGGAAGCTGACACAAAGAAGAGGTCAGAGGCAATTGTTGAAAAGGTAACGGCTCTTGCAGTTGTTATAGCCAGCTGTGTGGTATAGGCTTCATGACTTACACCAAACATATTCATACATATGCCTATTTTTGCCAGGGGTCCTGACCATGACAGATCATGGCTATACAAACATAGAATAGTTTATCAAGAATATAAAGAGAGGTGATGGAGGATGTCAAGTATACAGAGAACTGGTTATGGATACAGTTGAACTGTGTCAACTTTTTGCTCATGTTTCTATGATGGACACCCTGTTGATTGATTTGCATGATTCACGGTGTGCAGAGGAGGAGACTAAGCAAGAGAAAGGAGGATGGGCTTGAATTCATGGTTGTCAACAACACAGAGCAGTTGGTGAGGGATGAAATGGAGAGGAAGGACAGTGGTGAGAAGAGGGTAGATGTTGAATCCCCTGCAACCTTCCTTGAGTTTTCAGGCCAGCAGGGTGATGATGATAGCAAAACAAATTTTTGGAGAACAGGTGCAAATAGGAAGGAGGAGGACAACCAGAGTCAGGATACAAGCCTTGTGTCTGGTAGAAGGCCTGGCAAGAAGAGAAGGCAATCAAAAGTCAAGAGAGAAGAGACTGAAGTTGGTCTTAACGAGTCTGAACTGCTTGTGAACAATACAGTGAGCAGTGTTGACAGGGCCACTTGTGAAGAAGGTAATCTGATCACCATTACTTGGTGCAGTTAGGATGATTTAAAGAGACAAAGTGCAGAAGTGATTAGGGAAGAACTTGTGTCTTCTGCACTTTGTCTCTTTGTGTGTCAAGTTTGGACTCGCAAAACAGCAAATCTGGGTTTCTGCTTTTTGGGGTAGTCTCTGTAGTGCTAGCCAGCATCATGACCCATTTGCTTCCAGAAATGCTAGTGACCTGATTGCTCTCTTGAATGGGCTGGTCTGTTGTTATTGTAGAAGTAATGCCAGTTTATTGCCAGGAGAAGATGACAGTTGGAGTAAGAATGGCAAATCCAAAGAATGTCGTTCCTGAAGAGAGTTCCATGGATCAGAGTGCAAGAGAGACAGAGGAGCTATATTTGCTGATGGAAAAAGCAAACACAGATTTATGGGTGCAAACAAACAGAAACAAGAAGCAAGTAGTGCGCATGAGTTTAAGTCTTTTGAGTGGAGGATGTTTTCCTGCAGGTGGAAGTGAGATTGAAGTAGATAAGGGGGAGGAACTGGTCAAAGATACTCAGGAGAACATTCTAGGAACTAGAGTAAATGGGGATGTGGACAAGGCTGGTTGCAATATGGGAAAAGAAAGTGCTAATTTGGAGTCACTGGCAGATCCCAAAGTGGCAGTAACTAATAGCAGAGCAAATGATGGAGATGGACTAGGACATGTGATACGGGGTTCAGATACAATGGAGATGCCTGATGATGGAGTGAAAACAACAATAGAGCATGGTACAAGAGCTTTGTTTGTCCACCTGTCTGTTTTGTCAAATTTGAGTCTCTGAACTCACTATCTCTCAGCAGATCAATGAGGACCTGTAATCAAAGACTGTCACTTAAGGCCAGAAAATCTTCAAGGACTCCACTTTTCTGCTTCTCTGTTGGTCCACATTTGTGAAGCCTGTGACCAGCAACCTTTTAGTCCATGATGTTTTCATTTGGCAGAGTTGTCTTTGCAGTAGATTAGAATGGTTTGGAGACCTATGGAATCTTCCTAGGAAGTGAACCCAGGGACAACAAGTCTGTACTCTATGGAGGGTATCAGGTTTATTTCTCATGGGGCTTTTGACTTGGGGCTTGCAGACAATGTGGAGAGGGAGAGTGGCCAGTGTGAACAGGTGAAAGGACCAACTCTGCTGAACCAGGAGAAGGTGCAGTCAGATCTTGACTTGTCTGGGTTTGACTCTGAAGATGGTGACACCCTGGTGTCAAGGATTGTGAAGTCTGGAAAGAAAAGTGGGAAGAGGCAGGCTGAACGTATGGAAGAAATCTGTGAGCGAGCTGTATCAAGGGTTCTGGAGGATGAGATGCTACATGTGGCAGATCCTGATTTTGTACTGCAAAGGAAGTCAAGGAAGGACACTAATCCCACAAGCTGGACTTCAAAGAAGAAAGGTGTGCTTCTCCTTGCAGAGCTAGTTGGTCTTTCTTGAAGGGGTTGGACCCATTCATGATGTGAGGATGACACCCAGTTTGGACCATCTAAAGCTGGTAGTTCTCTCTTTGGCCCTATGCTCTTCATGGGGGATATAGCTGCATGAATATGGCAAGCAGAAAATTTGATTACACAATCAATTTTCAGTGTCTCAGTTTTGGAGAAAATTCTCTCTTTAGCAAGCATAAGAACTGAGCCCCTTCACCTACGTATGCAGCAAGTCTGGCAGGCCTTGCTTGCATTCAGGAGTGGCAGAGACCACATGGAACTACTTATTCTTGATGGCGATTTCCTTGACTTCGAGATTTTGTGTGTACGAACTGACTTTTGATGACAAGTTCCCTGGTTTGAGTCTTTTTGTGCATGTGAAAGATGAGGTAGGATTGTGGAGGACCCTCCAGGAATGGAGCATTAACCTTTACTATTGTGTTCTTTTGGCCCACCCACTCCCTTCCTCAGACTCTTGTTTTCTCATTTGACCTGACCATTTGGAATAGGCCATAATGATCATAGATGTTTGTCACTACCATTCACTAAGTTGGTGAACATATTAGCATGGAGAGGAGTTTGCAGATAATAGTATTGATGCCTGATAAGTGGGAATTTCTGTCTTCATCAGCTTATAGAAATCCATGCCATAATTGCTAGCTCTTAAGAGCTTGCACAAGGGCACTCTTGCGTGAATTGAAAATAAAATCCCACTTTAGAATCATATCAGTAGCTGAATGTAGAATGGGTTGTTTCTGTTGAATGGCTGAAAATGTTATGGGGACTAAAGCATAAATCATCTTTTTTCAAGTGGAGGTTGAACAGGAGGTTCACCAATGGTATGTTAGGAATTGCTGCATTCAGGGATTGCTAGGGCCTCTCAAGTGCTTTAACATACTTGGGATCATGTTTCCTCAGCAGCAGAAGTTCTCCACCATGTTGTCGCAGGTAGCAATGTGTCTGAGACCATGGAGGGAGTGAAATTGGCACTGATACAGTCAACAGTCACTACAAGGAAGGCATCAAAATCCTCCAAAAGTGGTGGTACAATCTTGAAGAAGATCGTAGCACATAAGCCAGTTACAGATTCGGGGTCAGAGGTGTGTCCAATGGGCTGTGGAAAAATCTACAAGGGCAAAACATCAGCATGGTATGTTCACAAGAGTAAATGCCTTGGAGCACCTGCTGATTGACAATTTCTTGTTGCAGAAGTTGGTTTCATTGTTGTCCTGAGAATACAGGGCGTGTGCTCAGCTTTCTAATCTTGGAATAGGGAGACAAGATCACAAGGTTAGCATGTCAGAGTGGTGCTGTTGTGAAATATGAAGCCAGAGGCAAAGCCAGAAATTTTGAAGCATACTGATGGTATTAAGCATGTTCCACATTGTATCAAAGCCTGGAATAAAGGCTATATAGGAGGAGGGAGCAGGAGGGATTAGTAGGCAGAAGCATACTTTTAAACATTGTAAAAGAGCAGCATAGTTAGTACACAAAGGTACACTGGACAAAGAAACCATTGTCTTGGGGGGATCAGAGGAGGATGGCAGCTTTTCAAGAGTGGGCAGAGGTTGTATGGCACCTTTGATGAAACAAATCATTGGTACCAACCAGCATAGGATTCTTTTGTGAATTCACAAATTTGTATTATCATGGTAGATAAGAGTTGCTTGACAAAAGGACAGTTTGATGACACGAACCAAACATCTGTTGGGAATCCCAGGATGGAAGTTTCTGCTATGGACATGGTCATTGTAATCAATTGGCATGAGAATGGTAAGCGTGCTTCTCTCATAGTTATTGTACTATCATCAGCTGCATCTGTTCTGCAATTCAGTGAATGTTTCTTTTTCTTTTTGTTCTTTCATCTGTGATTGTCCACCCCCTTCTTCTTCAAAGCTTCTGTTATCTCATTTCCTGGATTGTGCTGCCAGTTTGCAAGATTGATTTCAACAGATTGGTAATGTGATATGATGATGCTCCTCGTCATCATCAACATCAGTCAGGAGCACATTTTGTGTATCTGGTAAAGGAACAAGTCAATATTCTTTTCAATTCCCAGGCATTTATTCTTTGTGAGCTTCAGTAGCTTTGTGTTTCACAGGGATTCCAATAGATGCATCAAACTTACTCATTCCTGGTTGGTTTCTTTCAAGTATCATGGATAAACTCACAGATTCCTTGATGGTTCCCTAGAAGAATCAAGGACAAACCCACAGAGAGATTCTTCTTTGGATTCTTTAAAAGAAGCATGGACTTACCCACACAGAGATTCTTCTTTGGATTCTTTAAAAGAAGCCTGGACTTACCCACACACAGATTCCTCTTTCGTTTCTTTGAAGAAGCATAGACTGACCCACACAGAGATTCCTCGATGGTATCTTTGAAGATTCACAGACTTACCCACACAGAGATTCCTCGATGGTATCTTTGAAGATTCACAGACTTACCCACAGTGAGATTCCTCGTTGGTTTGCAATTTTCTGAGAATCTGGGGACTTGGCCCTTCCTCTCTGAGGACTTGCAATAGAGCCGTGCAGGACAGAGATGGTCATCATGATGCCTCCTGTTTCTGAGGGTTTCTGTGAAGCTCCTCAAGACTCGTTCCTAAGATCGAAGGTCATAACCGAGACATGCGGGCTCTCAACGCAAGCAGATAGACAGACATAGTGCATTGGAGTGAAGAAAGCAGGACACAAAAGTGTGTGAATGACGGACGACGCCATTGTAGCTGTGCGATCCAGCTTGATACTGACTGACTGATTGTGGTCTGAAGACCCCCTCCTGAGAGAGAGAGAGAGCGAGCTACTACTGTCTGTCTGTCTCCTTTTTCCTGAAGGCGGGTGCGATTCTCTCTCTCTTTCCATTCACCGCTGGAGAGGATCAGCGAGGTTTTGCTCATCTGAAGCTACGTCTAGTGGGGTTGAAGCTGCTTCGGCTATTGGGTTTGAAGCTAGAAGAAGAGACGACGCATCTGTGAAGGAAACAAAAGAAGAAGATGGCAGAGATTGCAAAAGAAGTTTCAACGATCGGAGGCATAGCGACTGTCTCCGTCTTACATTCCTTCATCCCCACACATTGGTTGCCATTCTCTATTGTGGGTCGAGCACAGAAGTGGAGCATTTGGCAAACCCTTCTTGTCAGTAAGTGCTCCCCAGCTCCCCTTCTCTTCCCCTTTCCTGAATGGGAATGCCTTCCACTCTTCTGGGAAATGTGGAGGACAGTTGTGATCGATTGCTACAACCTCCACTGCTTTGTTGATTCCTCAGATCTCTCTACCGCTGCTGCCAGGTTTGTAGCTCTCAGAAAGAGGAACCTGACTTCTTCTTGTCTATGTCTACCATTTCAACCTGCATTCTTCTCAGTGTCTGTGTCTGTACCATCTCAACCTGAATTCTTCTCAGTGTCTTTCTATAGTCTGTACCATGTCAACCTGATTTCTTCTCAGTGTCTTTCTATAATCTTTACCATCTCAACCTAAATTCTTCTGAGTGTCTGTCTATAGTCTGTACCATCTCAACCTGATTTCTTCTTGGTGTCAATGTCTGTATCCCTGACATTGACTCGCTTCCTCAAGCATCCTAGTCCACCTAGTACAGATTTGATTTGTTGATGGTTTCTTTTTGGCTCTTCAAGAAGAATCCGAAGAGCTTAAGAGGCTGCCTTCATTTTCTTTTCCTACTAAGATGTCAGGTGTTACTTCAATGGAAAAGAAGAGATTGTTTCCCATATCAACAATCAACCAACCAGAACTGTAGGAACCACTTTGTCTTCTCATACAGTTCTGGTTAGTTGATGGTTCTTCTTGTCTCACCATTGCTTTGTGTGGTGTTTTTATTTAGTGTTGCAAGTTACAACAAATTGTGTAATTAAAATAGAGAGAGAGAAAGAGTCTTGGAGAGCCTTAGCAGTCATGTTATTCAGTAATTTTTTCTTGGATAGTGTTTGAATTGTATTATGAACTTGAGAGATCAACACATGAGCTAACATTGTATCTGTTTTCTTTTGCCTGGCTTGCATGTGCCTTTTAAACTGTAGGTTCTTTGCAAGCTTTTCCCCAGAAATTTATTGTATTTGGATCCATCAAGATCTGGTGACAATGCTCTAAGGTTTTCTGGCTCTGCTACATGACTGATGTAACTCTGTTGATGTGCGTTGGCTAAGAAAGCGGTTCTGATGATGGTATATATGATTTGCAGCTGCATTGGGTGCTGTATGCCATGTGTTATCAACATCATTACTGGGTTTAGCAGCAATCACTATGGCAAATACTATAGCTGGAGAGGGCACAGTTCACTCGCTTGCATCTCTACTGCTTGTCGTCCTTGGTGCAGGCTACATTGTTCTGTTTTTGCTAGGGAAGGGAGGTCATGCACATGGAGGGCACAATCATTCGATGGAGAAAATGGCTGTGGCTGGTCTAATTCTGGTGCCAACTCTTTCGCCTTGTGCCACTACTTTGCCTGTGTTTCTTGCGGTTGGGAATGAATCGTCAGGGGCTTTATTTCTGGCGATTGGTGTACTCCTTGCAAGTACTCTCACTGTCATGCTCACATTAGTGACCCTCTCTTATTATGGCGCAGCACAGCTGAAATTCCACTGGATAGAGCATTATGACAAGGTTCTGGTTGGCTCTGTGCTGTGCTTGGTAGGTATTCTGACCTTCCTTTTCCATGACCACCATGGAGAGGGTCATTCTCATGCAGCTGAAGCTGCAGTCTTGGCAGCTGGCACTACTCATGCTCACCATGCTCATGAACGGAAGTTGTTTTGGTTTCAATAGACGCTCATGTTGTGCAGTGTTTTTATCAAACATACTGCCGTGTCTTTGGTCTTCTATCAAATACCCCTCCCCATTGGTGCTCAAGGAGCCAAAAAAAAACTGCTATTGGCAAAAGCCAATGCAATACACTGGAATACAACCCAGTGCTGAAGCCCTGTAGCAATAGATGGCTGTGCAAATTTCCATATTTCTAGCTCCTTTTGGTTTTGGGACTATTGACATTTTTCATCATATGAACAATTCAACAATATGTTTCAACAAAATCAATGGTACTATCAACATGTTTCAATTCCATACATTAGGGTTTCAAATTAGGGTTTAAATAAGTTAGGGTTCAAGATAGGGTTTATATAAGTGAGGGTTCCAGTTAGGTTTCGAATTTTTTTCATATGTTTCAATTGATGATGCTATATTGGCAAATTGTGAAATGCTAAAGCAATGGAACATTTGATGTCTTTTGTTGGGCAATTTCTTCAAAGTAACTCTTATTATGTCAAGTAACCTCTTTATTCATAAAATCTGTGCCTTTCAGACAAACACAAAAACCAAAAGCAACATGTTTTGCCCAACTATTCTTTTCTGCACATGAAAGCAACATGAAGTGCCCAACCCATCCCCAAAGGTTTGTTCTTGAAATAATATGATTTTTGGACCTAGTGACTGCCATGATAACTAGGTTATTATGAAGGTGAAACTTAACAAGACCTTGCAATGAATTGAACCCACAACTCGCAATGTACTTGCAAGGTGACCATTAGCCTTCAGTGCTTTGGGCTATTGGCTTGATGT
>Ga0209208_10008641_pt1 | contig 13541 bp, 15 predicted proteins | sample S1TSphfallax_3_FD_187694 | JGI IMG/M metagenome (GOLD analysis project Ga0209208, IMG submission 187694) | Host-associated microbial communities from peat moss isolated from Minnesota, USA - S1T2_Fd - Sphagnum fallax MG (SPAdes) (version 2) | ecosystem: Host-associated > Plants > Peat moss >...
TTTGATCACCATGTTTTGATACCAAGTGCATACCAAGTGCATATTTTGAGGCGGCCCCATTTGTCAATGTCCATGCACATGTTGCCTTGTGTGGAAAAGGGCCATTCCATGTATGCATTATTATGAATGGAATTCATTATAATAATTCCAATATATGTAATGTTATAGTGTTTTAAATGTGATAGTGTGAAAATGGTTGTGGTGTGATTTTTGTGTGACCAATCATGCCTTTACAAACCTTGCAATCATGCATAGGATGTTTTCATAACCTTGCATTTTGCATTGATATAATATCATGCATCCCATGCATGTATGTAAGTGATTGCACAAGCATAAATGTACTTTTGTGATTGTTGTGAAGGATATTATTGAAAATTTTGTAATCAAATCACTCAAATCAAAGTGAGATAGTTCATTAGTTCATTGTTTCATTAATTCAATTTTCATGGTTTAATGTTTTGTCATGGGCCATTAGGTTTTTTTGTATGTTGTTTATATATCATCCCTTTCTTTTGGTATCCCAATTGTTGATAAAATCTTCAAACTAGGTACGATGGTGTTGGTAAAGTAGAATGAACCATTTGGGTTGTAAGATCCGGGGCTAGCAAAAGATCATAACAATAGGATGCACCTTGTTGCACATCTTGCTTTCCATAAGCTTTTCAAACCATTCCATAGAATACCATATCATAGACTCAACAAAAGAAAAAAAATCCCTTCGCCTTTCATTGTTGACAAAACACACGCTTGTGGCAATCATTAAAAACATACAAACACCACCCCCCTGTGAACTCACTCTTTGCACCTTTCTATCCTTTTAACTATGAAACATGATTTTACTTCATGTTTTATCTTTTGGTGTCTCTCCCAAGGTCAAGGTCAAGTTCGCTCATCTTTCACGTGCCTCAAGTTTTCGAATGTAAAGAAGCTCCAACATAGGGCAAAGATCATGCTAAACGCCACTGTAGGAAGGCTTGGGGACCAAACTTGTCAAGCCATCAAAATTAGCACAAATTCAAGTCTAATGCCATGTTATTTGGGTTTTGTAAATTGGGTTGGGAGTACCCAATTTGGGATTGAGCAGTTGAATCTCCTGGACCTTGATCAAACAGAAAGATCATGTGAAAAACTAAGGAATCTCCTGGACCTTGATCAAACAGAAAGATCATGTGAAGAACTAAGGAATCTCCTGGACCTTGATCAAACAGAAAGATCATGTGAAGAACTAAGGAATCTCCTGGACCTTGATCAAACAGAAAGATCATGTGAAGAACTAAGGAATCTCCTGGACCTTGATAAAACAGAAAGATCATGTGAAAAACTAAGGAATTTTGACAACAGTAATTCCTAGCTGGAAGCAGCAGCCCACAAGGTTTCAAGCAAAGGCCTTTGGTCCCAACTACTTCCCAACATGGGCGTGCTGCTCTATTGACTACAGTAGTTTTGTAAAAGAAATCTGGAATGGAATAAGTGACAATGAATGAATGAATGAATGAATGAATGGAAATCAACCTGATAATTGCTGCTGGAAAGCAATTAGGTCATGTACATCTTGTCTGGAACTCTGAACTCTGTCTCTCCTCAGCTAATACTGTAGTCATCCCAACACCGAACACCACATTGATCTAACAATAAAGGAAAATAACAACAATGTGAGGAAAAAACCATACGCTATTTGAAAGTTCAGGGCCTTTCAATAGCTCAGATTGCACCGCTTCAGGTTTGGCATCCAAACTAGTTGTTACTATCAGAGGCTGCCTGGCAGAATATATTTTATGGGTCCTGATCTATACAAGAATCTACATTCTCAGATCCATGATTAACTCAGGTCTGCAAAATTGTGCTGCCAGCTCCATATGATTTTGCTTGTTCCATCCAGCGTTGATCTGGCCTTTTGTCTAGCTAATTAACACATGCATGTTACTGTCCCTATGATCCCTGTCATAGGTCTAAATGACCATTTGTATAGACTATTTCTGCAAGATGGTCAAGAATGTCTCATGTATGCAAATCATGAAACCCTTTGAAATATGAGCTGCAGAACTAAACAATAGAATTGAGATCCAATTTTGCCACCATCTATCAATTGAGAGGAGGCATCAAAAGAACCAGGAACAACTCCTCATTGTTGGACAGGTAACCTACATTATCAAATGAACTTCTCATACACCTACAGAGACTTGAAGGGAACCCACAGGGAAACAACACTGGGCTAATGCTTTTGGTGGCATGAATTACAAGCAGGGGTTCAAGTAACCTACTTTCAGAAAGAGGAAACACCCAATGCAAATCTGTTCATCAAATGCTCCTTCTCTGTGAGACGAATGCTGGGGTTACTCTGCACACACATAGATACTGTCAGAGATTCACAACAAGCAGGGAATCCCACCTCCACTATGCAGTGGATGGTCACATTCACAGCCTTAACAATCAAATCTCAACAGTTTTGTGGGATGCTTGTCCTCTTGTGTGCCCTGCCAAGCTGAAACTGTACGAAAATCTGCTAGCGTTTTGACTAACCTGCAGGTCCACTAGTTTCAGGGCATTCAAGTTTGATGATCAGATTGACATTAATGACTTTTAGCCAAGCCAAGAACAATACCATAGTACTTGGGGGCAAGTTCGACACTAATTATATTATTTTCAGAAATGTTGAAATTTCCAAAATATTTTTTCTTAAGGAAAATGAAGAATCTGATAGAATATTCAAGGAAACTATCATTTGTCACAATGGAATCCTCAAAATTAATTAATGAATTATTCAACAATCATGTGTCAAAGTGGCCATGGTACTTATGGTAGTAGAAGTTCTAATAAGCTTGAGAATAATATTTTGTTTGTGACGACTATTAAAATATGTATTACATGTAAACAACAAAAAAAAAAAGGGATTTGGATTGTCTCATCTTTTCATGAAGAGAATTGGACATAAGCCTTGTTTTTTCATGGTACTCTTGCTCCTCCTTCACCCTTGCTTCGTACCCTAAGCTTCATGACAAGAAGTGGATGATGCAGTCAAGCACTCCAGTCTGAGCACCAACATGAAATCCTGGGAAGAATCATTATACACAGTCCAACAAGAAAAGGGTTATCCATCATAATGTCTTAAATCTCAACGGTTGGAAGGATCACTCAGCATCTGCAGTTGTGAACTGCTGCTGCAGTGAAAGGAGATGGCAGTTGATAAGCTTAGATCTGTAGTAGATGCAATCAATGACACCATAATTCCTCAGTATGCGCAGCAACCCATCATTTGCAGTTCAGTCTTTGACAAAGATCACAACATGAGGCCTGGTTATCTTACCTCAAAAAATCCAGCAGTTGTGACATAACAAACTCAGAAGATGTTGGGTGCTACCTTTCTTGTACTTGGCTGCTGCATATCCAACTCCATCAACACATTCAAGCTTCAAATGAGGACGAGGCAGCAAATCCTCCTGCACAAGGTCATGTGATGCAACAATCATGCATTCCAAATGAAGGCCCAACAAAATTTTTAAAAAAACCTTTCAATGCCAAGACCCCAAACTCTCTTGTATCTCATGTCTTGTCTTACAACAGTGCCCTGGAACAGCAACTAAATGTGAACACAGCTTTTTGGGAACAAAGAGGATTGCCACTCTATCTATCCCAATGTTGTCATTGTGCTTTTGAGATGAGAAGCAAAGCTGGAGCATTGAGGAATTTATGAAGCAGAGCATGTCACTGTGGAGTAGTAGTGAAGACTGGGAAGATGAAGAAGGAATTGTAACAAATGTTGGCAAAATAGACATCTTTGGTGTGAGAAGAGGAGGTTTTTTTACTGGGAGTGTACCTCATAATTTCTGGGGGCAGTGACAGTTGGCAAGCATAATTCTGCTCCAAGCACACACCAGCTGCCATGACCCTCTGAACTCCCTGCCATTGAATGCTATGCACGGTGGTCATGAACCTCCACTTCTATGCTGCTGCCATCAAAGATGAAGGAGAAAAAAATCTTAGCAATGAAGCATTGAGGGAGCAAAGATTTTCATCACCTTGAGAAAAATCAATTGCAGGACAAGTGTGTGAATGAAGAAGAAGAAGAAGAAGTTCTATGAATCATCATCATCATCATCATCATCATCATCTTTGTGACTCAAGAAACCCACTTCTAGTTCTGCAATGAAAGAAAAAGCTGAGATATATACATATCAGTTGGCAAACAGCAAGTGCAAGCATCAATTTGTGTTTTTGCCATGCAACAACATCCAGGGTATCTCCTTCAACAACACCCCCTTGTTCATCTCTCTCCCAAAACAAAATAAAACAAGTGCATGCATGCATGCTCAAATTCCTTCCTTCTGGGGAGTTTGATGCTCAAAAAATTCCCCTTCCCAGTTTGATGCTCAAATTGTCTGTCCTTCATAGTTTGATGCCATGCCAGGAAACAAAAACAGGCATCAACAACACTCCAGCATCCACTGCAAGCTCCTCCCTCAAAGGGTTTGCAGCTACTTTCAGAGAGTTTCTGGCCATGAGAATATGCATGTCAACACCGCAAGCAAATAAGCAAACTGCATTTCACACCCAAACTCTGTGAACTCTGGATTGTGAGCTTTCCATCCTCCTCCTCATTTCCCAAAGACTTCTCGTTGTTGCCATTTCTTCAATTTGAGAGAGAAACAAAGCTCTTAAACTGAAACCCCAACCCTCTGTCTTTGTGTCTCTGTGTCTGTCTCTCATTGTCTTCATGGCTGCTCCATCAAGGCAAAATTTGCAAAAGCTTGCCACCTAATTTTGACAATGAATTGCAGCAGCAACTGCTGACGAAAAATTGCTTCCATGGTGAGGAAGAAAGAAACACCTGAATTTCAAAGTAAAAAAATATTAGTAAAAATAAAACAGAATAAACAAAGCAAAAGCAAAAAGCAAAAGAAAAGAAAAGAAATGGGAGAGAGAGAGAGAGAGAGATCTCCAAAAAACTGAAAGAACCCAAGCAAGAAACAAATGATCAGAACTCACTCTTTATTTGTTTGATTGCAACCAGGAAGAAATCCAAAGCTCTGTTGCATGCATGCATGCAATCAATGAATACATTGATCATTCATTGATTGCATGCAGGCAGGCAGGCAGGCAGGAGCAGACCATCATCATCAAAACTCCAAAAACCGAAAGGAAAGTACACCCAAAAAACCCTCTTCCCTTTCTCTCCCCTCCCCCCTCCCCCAAAAAAAAAAGAAAAGAAAAAAAAATACACACATAAGAACTGTAATTAAGTAAACCTCGAGCAAAAGAATCAATCACCAGACACATCCCCCCCGCCTCCCCAAAAAAAGGCGCCAAGAAAAAAATAAATAAACAAGAAGAACAAGAGAAAGGTAGATGGCAGACTAGAGATGATGCCAGAGGATGATGATGATGATGATGATGATGGTCCTTTCCATCTTGCAGCAGCAGAAGCATGATTATGGCGACGACCCATCACAGATGCAGATGTCGGAAACTCGAGGGAAAAAAAAACACACACACCCATCGATCGTTTCATCGTACTTGGGATTCGAAATCTCTGTTTGTTTGTGTGGGGTTTTGGGTTTTTCGAGGTTTTCGGGGAGGGGGTTGACCTCGTCGCCGCCGCCGCAACAACAACAACAACACTACTATGTATGTACTACTTCTGCTGCTGCTGCTGCTGCACACCTCCCAACAACAGACAACACTTTCTTCTACAGAATCTGTGATCACGGGGTAGCTTAATAGAAAGATGTCGTCAGTTGTTGTAAGTAGTTTCTCGCTTCTTCTTCTTCTTCTGTAGAATGTGTGTCTCACACACTGTCTGTCTCTCTGTCTGTCACCTCCAGAACTCCTCTTCAGAAGAATTCTGTGCTCTCTGAGATCTCTCTCTCTCTCTCTCTCTCTCTCTGTGTTTGTTTGTCTGTTTTTTCCTCTTTTGGTTTTTTGGTTTGTTTTGTTTTGTTTTCAGGTGCTCCTTCCTCTGGGATTCTCTGACAGTTGCTGCGATGTGTTGTGGCCTGGATTCCTGGGTCCCTACAACAACAACAGGTTTGCGTGCCTCCTCTTCCCAGCTCCCTTTCCCTTTTTGTCTTCTTCTTCTTCTCGCAGCTGCTGGTGCTGCTTCTCCCTCCCTCTTCGTTTGCTTGCTGCTTTCCTGTTGTGTGTGTGTTTGCGTGTGTGGGGGCGTCCGCATTGCTTCTTGTTGTTGTTGCTGCTGCTTTTCTTCTTCTTCGTCAGAAATTTCTGTGTCTGAAGTGAGGTGAATGAATTTCTGCTTCTTCTTCTGCTTCCCCGAGGAAAACAGAATCTCTCGCCTTGTCTTACGGGAGCTTGTGTTGTTGACATTCTTCTTCTTCTTCCCTCTGCTTTCACGACCAGAAGACAAACCAAAAAAACATTCCAATCCGTGTTCAAGGAAAGGAGGAGCTCCTCACAACTGCGAGCTTTTTCGGCGGTTTCTTGTGAGGACCCTTTCTTGGAGACTGGAGAAACTGGGTGGCTTGTCTTCTTCTTCTTCTTCTTCTTCTTCCAGCGGCAGCGGGTGTCTTCTTCCTTGCGTCTCTTTGTCCTCATTCAAAACGGCACAGCAGCAAACACAGTCTTTCTTCCTGTCTGCCTGCCTGCAGAGTCTTTGTTCATTTTGTTCATTCTATTCATGAGGAACAAGCTTACTCTTGAGCTTGCTAGCGCAAGACCATCCCCCCCCCGCCCCCCCATTTTAGTCTTTGAGAAAAACCCACAGAAGGAAGGCTTTGTCTTTCTTCTCGCAGTTCATCATCACATCAGCAACAACATGATATTGTCTTTCCTGTATGATGTATCATCAGGGCAGCAGCAGCTCATTATTCTAGCTCCTGCTGCTGCTCTTCTCTTGTCATCAGGTGCAACAGCAGCAGCAGCAGCCTTAGCACTTGTTCCAGTATCAGAGCAGTGAGAGTTCCTCCAGTCTCCTCCCTTTTTCTCTTGTCTCTCTCCTGTGGCTTCCTCATATATACTGCCACCAATCAGGATGGCAGCTGTCATGGTTGTTGCTGCTTCTGGCCTCAGCAAGTGCAACTGACCTCCTCACAGCCACACCTGCAGCACCACCCATTCTTCCAAATCACCAAGCTGATGAGAACTCCTCAGTTTGCTCCACATCCCCTGTTTTTGTGCTCTGCATGATCTTCTTTCCCAAAACCCCAAAACCCTGCCCCTGTTTCTTTGTTGGTTTTGTGTTTTCTGGTGATATTGTTCACAACTGGTAGATTTCACACACCCATTTTCTTACTTTGGGTTTTCAGATTGGTTTTTTGCTGCAACAGCTTGAGCTGCTGCTGCTGCTGCATGAAAACTGAGCACTTGTGTAAAACTAACAGTTCAAACTTTTTGGTTTTGCTGATTATCTGAAACCGACTTGATAGCATAAGTCCTATGCATGTACCCAGAGATGGGTATTGAGAGAGAGAGGTTTAAGGAGCACATTCATTCATGTACTCAGAAATGGGTATTGAGAGAGAGAGAGGGTTAAGGGCACCATTCATTCATGTACTCAGAGATGGGTATTCAGAGAGAGGTTTAAGGGCACCACATCATGTACTCAGAGATGGGTATTCAGAGAGAGAAGTTTAAGGGCGCCATTCATTCATGTACTCAGAGATGGGTATTCAGAGAGAGAGGTTTAAGGGTGCCACTCATTCATATACTCAGAGATGGGCATTGAGAGAGAAGGGTTTAAGGGCACATTCATTCATTCTTCATAACACTTTTTGGTTTGTCTTGCAGGTCAGGACAGTGGTGGTGGAGGAACAGGGAAGAAGTTGCACTGGGACATTAAGAGCTCATGATGTCAATAGTAGCACATTTGTTGATGTTGCTTCTTCTTGTTGTTGCAATCCCTTGCTTGGTGTGGGGAGCAGCAGCAGCAGCACATCTCAATTCGGAGAAGAATCAATTAGTTGACAATAATAATACGGGTACTTCTCTCCTCCATCTCTGGATTGCTGCTTTTGAAAGAAATTCTCCCAGTTGCAGTAGTATCACGCAATGCAGGACAACAAGAAGAGCAAGTGAGCGAGCATTATAGTTGTCCCCTGTATCATATCCAATCCATAGCTGCCTTTTATTGTGGCTGTCGTGGGTAGGTGTCTCTTTTGGTTGACAATAGTGCTACTACTACTGCATTAGAGACGGAAGTTTGTGACATTGTCTTCTCTATAATTTTGCGCTATGCAATAGTGTGAAGATACTTGTTGTGTGAAATGTTGATGTTTGTGCAGACCCACTGCCAGTTGCTGCTGGTATTCCGAGATTAGGACTAAAAACACAGAGCCTGGAGGAGTTGTCGCTACTACTACCACTTGGTGACATTCATAGTGCAACAGGTACAAGATTGAAGGGTGCAGGCGGAGTTGTTGGGAATGGTGATGCAGCAGCAGCAGCAGCAGCAGCTCTGTTATGGTTTCCAGGAAATATTCAATCCCGGGAAATGGCAGCAAGTAGAAGCACAACCAGAGCACCATTGGATAGACTAGTCCTCAATTTTGACAATGCAGGCACATTCAAATGTGGTATGTTGGCATGGCCAGAAATAAAGGAGGAGGAGAAGATGATGCTACTACAACCTGAACCATCAAGTGGCAGAATGTGCAGAATGACAGCTTCTGAGAAGAATTCAGAATCGACAATCCTCACAGATGCTGCAGCATTGCCACCACCCTACTCCATAAAGTTGTGCTTGCAAATACTCTTCCAGTCTGTGGGAATTACGCCATTGACAACAGACTGTGATATGCTCAAATGCACAGCAGACCTAGCAGGATTTTTCTCTGCAGCAAAGGGCAAGGACCCGCAAATTTATTCATGTGCACTCCAGGAGACTGTACTTCCTCCTGGTAAGGTACTTGCGGTTCCCATCATGTCCATCCGGTTGACACTTGGGGTCATGGAAGGCCTCCTCGTTCTGAAGACAAGTCTCGGGGCATTTGTAGTTCCAGTATGGGGAGAAGATGGTGCCAGATTGTGTGATGACCAAGGGCAACCAATGACAGAACTATCACTGCATACTGTGTTGTTCTTCCATAACCCATTTGAGGAGACATTGATTGTCACTGAGGTGTTGCTCTTGCCAGCAACCCATTCTTGTTTAGTCAAAGAATCAGAGGAATGCAAGAAGGAAACAGATTGTTCTGTCAGTTGTTGGGGAAGGTGTGCCCAGGGCTGTTTTCCAAGCTATCAGACCAGTGGACCACAGAAACCAGAACCCCATGAAAGTCCTGCCATTGCAGACTTTCATATGGAGCTGGAGATGGAAGTTGATTTCAGAGTATGGGAGCAGCGATTGAATATCTCACATGACTTGCAAAGAAGAAGCTGGCACAACTCTTTGCTTATTATTGCAACTTCTGAGTTCCACACAGGTGAAGCAGATTCAAGTCACCCGTCCACTCCTGACGACCTGAATTTGACAGTGGATCTGAAACATGACTTCCACTTGAAGGCAGAGGAGATTTGCAAACCTTCAGAAAGTCACAATGTGGCAGCAGTTTTCTTAGGGTCTCAATTGGGTTCTAGTTCTGAGTTGAAAGAGGACCACCATAGAGGAGCAGTTGAAGCAAACAGCACCTGGAACTTGCAATTAGAAGCTCCTCTGTTACACAACCGAGTTCTTTCAGCACCAACAGAAGCTCAACTTCTTCCCCTTCCGTCTCTGACCTTTGTAAGGGAAAGTGCAGATCAAGAAGTAGTAGTTCGAGAGCTAGCTGCAGCAGAGGTCACAGAAGAAGGAAGTAGTCAAGTTCAGCAGCAACAGGTCAACTTTGAGGGTTTTCAAAGACGTTCTGGAACCCGCAAGTACCTTTCAGCAGCAGATTTGAGCAACTTGCCACCACCGCACATTTCTGTCATGAGCACACAGGCAGATAAACCCAAAGAGCTCAATTTGCTTGATGTATCAGCATTTGTATTCCTACCAGTGGTGCTCATCTGTTTTTGGATGCTTACATTTTCAAATGAACCGTTGCTGATCATACACGGCTGCAATGGTGCATCATCGTCATCACGAACTTTGGATCATACTGGTCCATTTCTCAGGTTAGGTCTCATCTGGAACAAGTTTTCCAAGTTGATAGACTGTGGAGCTTTCTCTACTACCACCATTGTTGATAACGTAGCAGCAGCAACCATGGGATTAGCCCCTCAATCTGCCAATGCTCACTCTACACTCTCTACTACTTCCACCCCCAATCTGCCACACATTAGAGTTAAGCTCTCAAAGTCACCACCTTCTTCAGGCTTGCTGCTGCAGCAGAGAGTGAATTCTGTTGAAGAGAGAACGGAATTGGGAAGAATTCCGTTGAGCAATAATAACCATAGCAAACAGAAAGAGAACTCTGGAAAGAAGACCCCGAGAATCTCTAGTTTGGAAATCAAACCAGGAGAACCTCCTGATCATGCTGGTGACTTGCAAGCTCCACAAGTAGAAAATGCTTGTTCTATGTTGTCATCAGCAGCAGCATCATCGTCATCTTTATCGGAGTCTCTGAGGAAGGAAACTTCAAACCCACAAGAGCCACAGCTTCATAGCCATCCGGTGTACAGGCAGCCTGCATCCACAATGGATAAAGAGAAACGGAGGCGACGGAAGAAGAAGGGTGGTAGTAGTATTTGTACTAGTAGTAGTAATGCTAGTTCTGTGAATCATGATGCCTCTTCCAACCCAGGGAGCAGCGGGGCTTCCTCTCCTTCCTTTCCTTCATCACCCAGAACACCTGCCAGTGTTTCCCACTTGGGAAGCCCACTCTCTCCTTTTGAATCTCGGTCTGAGCATGGTGCACACCTTGGGGATCCAACATCAACTCTTGTGCAAGAAAAAACTGTGGATTGTAGCAGCAAACAAGTGAAGCACAGAATGGATGCAGCAGCTGGATGGAGTGCGAGTGATGGCAATGACTCTGTTGGCATCCCTGGAACATCGTCCTCAATGTTGGCAAGTGAAAGAGACCACAAGAGCAGCAGTTCTAGAACCAGCAAGCTCAGCAAAATCTGTCAGTGGGACAGAGGAGCTCTGCAGCAACCAGAGATGACAATGGGTAGGCCAACTTTGTTGGCCTTGCATTCCTTTCCAGGCTATGGGGCTGGATGCTCTGAGATTGGGAAAAACCTGTTTGTGGATCAGATTGCTTCTGGGAGCAGCAGCTTGAATCTACCAGCAGTCTCAACAAATGCTCCATTATGTCGAGCTCCAGGAGCCAAGAGCGTCAGGCATTCTCTCTCAACCCAGTGTGAAGATGATGTTCTCCTGCATGACAAAAGCCACACTACAAAGCTGACGATACCAGATAAAGTGTGTGGGGTGGGAAACACAGACTCAAACTTGTATGATATATGGGGTAATCATTTTGGGGAGTTCGGTTGCTTCAACACACAGCAGAGTCAGCAGCAGCAGCCGAATGATTTTGGACAAGGGGAGAAAGCTTTAGGTTTAAGCAGGATCCTCAATTCTGCAAATTCAGGCAGCCTTTTCTCAAATCTTACATTTGAAATCTGTGAAGCGAGTTCGTGTAGTGAAGCTAACACAACTCATGTTTCAAGTAGACAGTCATCTCCACTGCTGTCATCTCCCTTCTCTGTGTTCTCCAACTCTTCCAGTTTAGGACTACTCTTAAGCAGCAACCCATCCTCCCGCACTAATCCTCCTCACATTGCAGAAACTAGTGATTTGCGATCTAAAGTGTCAGATAGAAGCACAGCTGCAAACATGCATGATGCTTGCAACAACCAATGTTTGGCAACTGGTGCAGTTAGCAGATATACTCCCAAGTCCCGGAAAATGCCAGCTCCATACAACCCACCAATGGGAGGCAATAAACAACAGCAACCCATGTTTTATGACGTGCTTGGTGGGTCAGCAACATAACAAAGCTTGTTGGAGCAGCTGCCAACTTCAATGGAGGAGGATGAGGAGGTAGAGGGTGAGAGATGATGACTTGCAATCACACAACAGCAACAACTGTTCCATAGCTGCAACAACTTTCTCAATTCTTCAGCAAACCCAATTGCTCCATGGACGAGCTGCCATAGACAAAACCTGACTTTGTACACAACCAACAAAGAGGCCAAATTTCTCTTCTCTCCCCTATCCCATTCTCTTCTCTTCATCTCTCCTCTTTGTATTTGTCTTTATCTTTATCTGGTCTTGTCTTCTCTCCTCTCTTGTTTTCACCTTTTATTTTCTTCTCTTCTGTGCGCCATGCAATGTCTTGGACTTTGCATTCGACCCCGATTCCTTATCAAGCCTTTGGGTTTGACTTCATCCAGAGTTTGTATCTATGAAGCGTCGACCATCCTCTCAACTTTGGAAACAGATCTTTGGTATTGGGTCATTGTGGGTTGTGGCGCAGAGGAGGAAAACAGAGGGTTGTGTCCAAATTGTCGGAGAAACTGAATGCAGAATTTTACAGGGAGAGAGAGAGAGAAAGAGAGAGTGGAGGATTTGAACATTTTTCTCGGTTTCTTGTTTACGGGTATTCATTCTTCTGAGTTGAAGATGCTCACGATTGATGATGATATATACTACGTAACACAAACACATGGTATGTGAAATTCATATGATCCCAACAGAACAAACATCAAAAAAAAAAAGTGATGCAACTTTACAAAAATAGTTGAGGTTTTTGTACAAAAATGGTTTTGAGCTTTTTTAGACGGTTCTTATCCAAAGCAGAAATCTTTGAAGCAAAATTTCTCAATAACATGAAAGCTCACTCTCTCTCTCTCAAGGTGAATTCTAACACCGCACCTGCATACATATCCCTTTGCAGAGCTAAAAAAATTAGTGCATAAAAAATTATGTGTTGGGTCTGTATTAGGGTTTAGGGTTTAGGGTTTAGGGTAAGTAATGAAAGAGGTGTGTAATTACAAATGAAAAATAAATAAGAAAAAAATTGGACAAAAATATTCAAGCAGCTGATAATGGCAGTGAAAGAGGTTCATAATTTCAAAATAATATATATAAATAAGAAAAAATTTGGAGTGAAAAATTCAAGCAGCTCATTAATAATGTCTTTTGCCTCAATATTAGAAAATTAAAAATAAAAATAAAAATAAAAATGCTGATGGGGTTGGGGAAATGAAATGAAATGAAATAAATAAATAAATAAATAAGGAAGAAATTTCAAAGGGAATTCCAAATTGCCAAACCCTAGGGGGGGGGAAGTTGGAAGCATTGTGGGATGACAATCATCCATAGCCAGCTGTAGAAAAAAGTGAGGATCAATCCATCCATCCATAGAAGGATTTAGCCAATTGTGGCTATAAAACAGAAATAAATTATTAATCTTTGTATTTTCCTTCACTATATTTTTCCACTATTTATACAGGTTCTAAAAAATGTTTCGCCATTTATTGCTAAATCCCTCTTGGGATGGTAGCCAAAATGATGCAACATGAGAAAATTGAAAAATAAATAAATAAATAAATAAATACTGGGTTCCCAGTTCCCACCATTGCTCTGCGTTTCCTTACATAGGGAACTAGAAGAACGACGTTCCCAGTGCGTTCCCTGAGATTGTGAGAACGTCGTTCCCGTT
>Ga0209208_10008642_pt1 | contig 13540 bp, 8 predicted proteins | sample S1TSphfallax_3_FD_187694 | JGI IMG/M metagenome (GOLD analysis project Ga0209208, IMG submission 187694) | Host-associated microbial communities from peat moss isolated from Minnesota, USA - S1T2_Fd - Sphagnum fallax MG (SPAdes) (version 2) | ecosystem: Host-associated > Plants > Peat moss >...
GCAACTTTGGAGCCCCATAACATTGTGAGCAGACCTTAGATCAAGATGTAGTCTAAAGAAAAGTTTTAGCCCTTGTCGAGAGCTTTCCAACGGTATGTTGCACGCCATCTGCAGACAAGTAAATCGGGTCGATTCCTAACTTTTTCTGGTCGAGAGTCAAATTGGCAATTTGACTCCTGGCCCTTCTTTTGGCCATAATTTGTGTTTCAAATGTCCAAATGAAAAATTCTAGCCCATTTTAAACATCTACGTTCCAAGAGCTTTCCAATGATATAAAAAATGCCACAAGTCATTGCATTTTGACCCCTAAAATCACTCTTTGAAGTTTCAGGAGTCCACCATGACTCCATCTCCCAAAGTGGGAGTTGCTTTGGGAGTGGCCTTGGGAGTGTGAGGGTTCACTCCCTCACACTTTCCTACACTCCTGGGAGTATGTGATGTGACTCTCGGGCTTTTTCTTGGCCCGCACCCTTGCAACCCCTTGGCCTTGGTCATGAGCCCAAAGTTAGGGTTACGACAAGGTTATTACAATTTATTTTTATTTTTTCTATTATTTCTTAAGGATTACTTAGCTAAATTGTGGTCTACACCTATACTTATTTGTTTTTCCTTTACATTTTTTTTCATTACAGGGAATTTGCATATTAACATTGGTTTTTTCAATTATTTTTTAGTCATAAATGACACATGTGATTGAAATTTGCTTTACTCGCCATAAACAAGTTGGATAGAATTTAGTCGTAAAAAATAATATGTGGCACCAAGTCACAATGGGAGTCACATAAAGATGCGACTTACATGAACATTTCATCCATCCAAACTAGTTTATGTGGCATTGTTGTTTTGCAATTACTTTTATGACTAAGCAATGTAGTCACATTATTTATATAAATATTGTTTAAATATTTAATATTTGAATATAAAAAAAGATTATTATTTATGTATATTATATTACTGATAATTTCAATAATTTCAAGTTATTAATTATTGACACATGTCATTACCTAGTTTAGGGTTTAGGGTTTAATCTACCTAGTAGGCTATGTGGGTGGGGAATATTTAGTCAACTTACCAATGTTGACCACAACCCATGTCATTTGTGAGAATTGATCCTTGAATCCCAAGGATGGACATCAATTCTTTTACCACCAAGCTACCCCTTTTTTTGTGAAAATATAGTAATATGCATTCTATTTAGCTTATTTGATTTAAACATTACATAAAACATCATTTTTGATATTTGATATCTTATTGATATTTTGTTTAAATGACAAGATTTGAAGTTTACACTTAAATTTTTTCCAATAATGTACATAACTATATATTTTTTCTTTCAAAAATGTAAATTAAATTGAAAAGAAAAATACCTGAATTTTGTTACTAAAAACCATTTCAATGACCATTCCTTGGAAAACATTAATTCAAGCACATGATTTATAAATGGACAAAAACTTTGTGAATTTTATAATAACAAATAAAAATATATCTTTTGTATCTTAAACCTTCATTTGATTTTTAAAATTATATATATAATATCATAATTTTACTTTAAAAAAAGAAAAAGATATATGATATATGATATATGACTTAGTCACATATAATGTTTTTAAATGAATCATAAATTAACTCTACTACCTAGTTAGCCCATTCAATAAATAAATTACATTGCCTACCTAATTAAATAAACAATTTTAAAAATCACATATCAACATGATAAATTATTTAGTATTTAACCCAAATACACATGACCTATTAACTATTTACTACCCACTACTTAGCATAATACTTAGACTAATTACATCTTCTATTTAATTAAGTAGTTAATTTATACAAAAATGTTATCACATATTAGTTACACCTACCATCTTTTACTTAACCCACATACATACTTCTTACTACATATCTTATTTAATTACTACCTACTATCTAGCTTAATTGATAAATAGATTAATCGCATAGCCTACCTAATTAATTAGTTAATAAATACATATTCACACCATATAATATTTATTTATATCATATCTACCTATTAATAATTAGCCTACTTATATACTAGTACCCCATACTACTACCTACTACTTAGCCTACTTAATTAACTAACTAATAAAAAAAATTATGATATTTCAACATGATAAAATTTAGTGTTTGAAATTCCAAATAATCGCCCATCTCTACCATTGCTATGGGTCCTTGAAAGCTTCACAAACGTACCAAACCTTAGTACACATTTAATGATTAGTTCATTCAAAAAAGCTAAGGAAAAAATTTAGACCATTAAATCCAACAACTTCCTTGGGCAACTTTTTTTATTACATTTAATTACATAGACATTTAAAACTAGGATTTGTAGTTGCACTTGAACTTGAATAAGATCCCACATGGTGTTTAATGACTTATGAACCACATCCCAAGTCGCAAAAACAACTACATTTTCATCTATTTTGAGATGCCACTAAAAATAGATGATATAAGTCCATTTTTCATCTTCACTTTCATGCAAATTGACATTAGTCACAAGTCGTATTTACATATGCAACTACAAACCACTTTTTAGTTATTTTACGACTACAAGTTGTTTTACTATGTTGCCATGGAGGATAGTTGCATCAATAGTCGAAAAAATTGTTGATTTGGACATAAGTCACAAATGTGTGGGTTGGAACGGACAAAACTCCTTGTAGTGTATCTTTTTTTCTTTTTTCCCCTCAACATCTTCCCTTTTCTTTTTATTGGTTTTGATTCACACAATAGTTAATTAACATTTAGGTAGTTTTCTTGCCACTGATTTTTAATTTTCTTTTGGGTTTGTCCTTATACTATTTCGTTGAAAAACATTAAGCTTTTCCCATTTATCAAATTACATAAACATAAGACTATTTTAATTTTTCTTTAATTTGTAGTGACCTCATAATGAATATTGATCTTGTGCTTCATAGTCACCATCTTTAACAAATTCAAAATTATCCTTTTGTACATGGTGATTGTTTGTGATTTTTTTGCATTTTTACTTCATATTCCCAAATTTCACTTTGAAGTCAAGGCATGACCCATTTTACATAATCCCTTCAACAACCCATTAACCCCCAATTTCAAGAATTGATTGATATTCATTTCAATGTTTTTTTTATTGTTTGAAGATCATGGTATAATTTTTTTTCAAACCTATATTCAAAAATGAACATAAGTGCCAATTTTGGAGGTTCATGGGGTTTTAACTATGCCATATTTTTTTTGGAAAATTATTTACATAAGCCCATCCATGTTTGATCAAAAAACGATTGTGTGATGTGTTTTCGAATGAGTGGTGATTTCATAAGCAATAGCACATTACAATTAATTTATCATGTTGACATGGTAAATGCTAGAAATGGGCATTATGAACTAATCATTTTCTACAATGCCTCATGGGAAGTGGACCAAAACATGTTACCACAAACAAAACATACCAAATAATCAAAAACAATGTCCATTAAATAATGAGGTTAAAAACAATCTCTACCTTTGTTTAGAATCGATGATAATATGCATCCACAAAAACAAAAATCTGAAGTATCACATGAAAATGTGATTGAAAAACCTAAACATTTCCATTGGAAACCTATGCACAATGAACAATTAAAAAATTTAATGACTACATTTCCATCTTCCACTTTAAAAGATATAGCAAACAAATTTTTTATCAACAATTCCCTTTAGAATTGAGATTCACTCAAGTATATTCTCATTTACGTCACCTTCACAAAAAAAATGTGAATTAAAAAAATAAATATCAACTCTTGTTTAAATAATATAAAAATATCAAGAAACACAAATGTTGGCCATAATGACATTCCAAAATGCACATTAAACAACCATCTTCAACTATTAATGTTCATAATACATTGAGTTCATAATACATTGATTTCAAATATAATACATGAAAATATTTTGACAACATTGGAAAATCCTTCACCTCATCATGATAAATATTTTCAAAAATTATTGGAGACCCCCATTCATCCATGTGTGTGTTGTCATCAATTGTGCTTCACAAAAAAAACAAGAAAATTATCAAAATCCATGATTCAAAAATATTTTTTACATGTTCCATCTCAAAAACAAAATCCATTGTTGTGTAAAACTTGTTATTCTTTTTTTAATAAAAATAAAGCACCAAAGCTTTAGTTCCTACAAATATTAGATTGACCAATGACATATATATGTAAAAAAAATTAAATGAATTAGAAGAACAATTAGTATCATCTTATTTAACATTTGCTCAAATTTAGCAACTTTAAGGTTATGGACAATAAAACATAAAAGGAAGCATTATTAATATTCCATCCAATATCATTCTACCCAATCAATATTACCTTGTCTTCCTCATGATGAAGCAACAATTGGTTTATTATTAAAAAGATGAATGGAATATAAATCACCATATTTAACAAGTAATGTCCATTTGAACCTCATTATGTTGGCATTACATGATCTTCTCAACACACCATTATATGATTTAAATTTTGGAATAACAATTCATCCAAAATGTCTTGATATATTCACATTATCATGCAAATCAATACTGATGTTTTTTGCAACATAGGTGTGATGACCATGTGACCATAATAATGAAAATAGATTTGAAGAAGAACAAAAAGACATATTATTAGATACAATGGTGCAAAACACATTATCTTTCAAACAAATCTATGATTATTTTGAAAATGTTGTAACTATGGCACCATGCCAAGATTTTAAATCATTGGGCCTTTTCAAGATTCCCATTGTGAAGAATTGAACTTTCCAACATTGTTTGTTGGATAACCTTGTAGTAACCAAGGAACAAAAATGTCTTATCAAATGATTGCTCAATGAGACACTTACATAAAAATTACAATTTTGTCACACATATACCAATTTTTTTTTTAATGTTATTAAAATATTGATTCATTCTATTATTTCATCATCTTGGGTTCACATATGTAATGGGAAACTCCTTGGACATCAACTTCAAGCATGTAATGTCATAAAAAAAACAAATTTGGATGTTATTTTACATTTTAATTTGGGATATATGGATCTTTTAAGACTATGTATTTCACTTAATTATTTAAGTTAATTAAGGAAAAATGTTTTTATAATTAGACAATTAGGTCCACCAACATTTTTTGTTACATTTATTGATGCTGAAAGTAAATGGCTTTCTTTATTACAATGTTTATATGACTTAAATAATTACAAATTAGGACTTAACATTCCTTTTGACAAATTAGAACTCAAACATGTTATAGATCTTATATAACGTGATCCTATTATATGTGCACAGTCTTATGATCATCATATGAATTTTTTTCGTTCATTATGTATGAAAGATAATTCCATTTTTGGAGCATTTATATTAGGATTTTTCTTTGTTACAAAATTTCAAAGTCATGAAAATCAACATGACCACGGACTTTTATGGGTTACAAATGCACCACTTTATGGTTTGGATTCAAACAATGCAATTGAAAACTTTGTGAAAAAAATAATATCATGTGATAATAATAAACTAACACCCAATCTTCATGAAGCTCAAACACATCAGTACGAAAAGAGTTGTAGGAAGAAAATCAAGCCATTTGTCAATTTATTTTCCATGGCCTACGGAATAAACACAAATTCTTGAACCATTCCCAATGGAATTTTTAACCCTTTCAAAAAAGGTTCATTTAACTGAAATTAACAAAAGCATTTGATGAACTTAATAAAATTGATTTACAAACTATATTTATGTCATTTAACACATTACTAAAATTGTTTTTTATAGATAAAGAGACACACATCAATGCATTATGAGTAAAATTTTAAAAACCAACATTTACAAAGATTATGTAAAGACATATGAACAAATCTCTTTGGTATTCATGTTGGAAATTTTTGGCAAACAAACACAAATGTTCAATTCATACTTGACCTTTATGTTGGAATTAGTTATTGCACACTTTATCTAACAAAAATAATTTAAAAATGAAAAATAATTTGATTTTTTATTTATTAGTTATGATGAAAACAAAATTGAAACACATATTTGCATTCAAAAGATGGGAAATGATTTTTTTAATGCTCAACAAATCATCACAAATTTATAGGCTTCATGGGTTCGTTCCAAATTCATGTAAATTTGTTATTTCATGGGTTTGTATTATTTAAACACAAATGTCATGCATGATTCAAACATAGAAGTCATGTGCATGAATCTTGTGTGTAAATAACACAAATAGACATATAACATCTATGTTTAAATAATACGAACATGCATATGACATTTGTGTTTAAACAATGCACATGACATTGATATTCAAACAATACAAGTAGATGAATGACATTTGTGTTTATTTCATATGAACCTATTGAAAGCAAATTTCACACAACTATTATTGCCAAATTATGACCTATGAAGTTTGTGATGATGTTAACACAACTAGCTCCATATATTATGTTGTTTATACCATTGTACCATGCATCTGGAACATTTGAATTTATTAATACATCCCCATTACAAGAACGTGCATTTGTATTAAAAAATGTTGCATCATTAAAAACACTCCTTTTGGACTCTATAGATATTATGTGTTCATCAATCATTGATACATCAAAAGACCTATTTATTTAACATTTCTTTTATTGAATTTGTTGCAAATTATGACATTGTAAATCTTAAGGGCAAAAAAAATCTCATATAATTTGTTATGTGCATTATAACATACATCAAAACCCAGAAAATTACTTTAGAGAAAAATAATTATTGTTTATTCCTTTCTTTGATAATGAACATACTTTCAAAGGTGACCATTCCACATGGAATGCAGCATATAACATGTATGAAATAAAATCAATTTATTAAGAAAAATATATATATAATTTTGATAATAATAATGCATACACAACAAATTGGGAAGACATAGAATCACAAGCTTTTGAATCAACAACAAAAAATGACACTAACATATGGATGGATAAATTCCTAATGTAAATATTGGGTTTTCATCACAAAATATTACTAATTGTATTGGAGTGGAACCATATAACATTTGTAATGAATATATTGTTAACCCATGTATAGTGTTTCCATTATTCTTCATTTAACCAATATTGATGCACAAGACCAAATCATGCCTATCCATGAATTCCATAATTCATTATTTCAAAAAATGAATAATGAACAACGTTTTATATTTGATGATGTCATGTATAGAAATAATAAATCCAAATGAACCAATTCATTTATTCATTACTAAAGGTGCAAATATAAAGAAAACTTTCACATTAATATTTTTAATTTAAGCTTTGATACGTTTTTACAATAAACATTGCCAATCAAACCCTTGAAAAAAAAGCTTTGCTCATGGCATATAACATAAAAACAACATTTCACTATTAGAAATCCTATCATTTGCAACTTGTCCCAGTGCGACAACATGTAACCAAATGGCACCTATGACTACAAATGGTTGCTTATGTAACTACTTTTCAAATTTGGATGAAGTTTGGTCTTCTTTTCACCTAGGTTGCGACTGTGACCTATTTCATTTTAAAATTATATTATTTTTTATAATGTCTTTGTATTTTTACAATATTGTATATACATTTAGTTGCAAATGTAACAAAGATAGTCACATGCTAGTTGTATAAGGTATTTAGGCTATCTAGATATATGTAAACCAAACCTAGATATATATATACCTACCTACCTACCTACTTATTGAATACCCACCTACTTATTAAATACTTACCTACTTATAAACGTAGGCCACATGGTAACTAACCTAGGTTTGGTGACATGTGGCATGTTTACATTTACATATAGGCATAGGACATGCCACATATGCTAGGCCTAAGTCGTGCCATGTGGCACATAGGCTAGGTCTAAGCCACCTCACATGGCATTTACGCATGACATAAGACATGCAACATGGCACATATGTTCGCCCTAAACCATGCCACATGGCACTTTTGTTAAACTTAAGCCATGCCACGTAGGTTAAGTTAAAACATGCCATGTGGCACCTACGCTAGGCTAGGATAGGACATGCCACATGGCACATATGCTAGGTCTAGGCCTAGGTCATGCCACATGGCATTGATCCTAGATTTATCCATGCCATGTGGCACCTAGGCTAGGCTATGCCATGCCACATGGCAAATTCCTAGGCTTAGCCATGCCATATGGTAGCTAAGCTAATCAAGCCATGCCATGTGGCACATATGCTAGGTTTAAGCCATGCCATGTAGCACTATATATGACATGCCATGTGGCACCTAGGTTATGAAAGGACATGGCAAATAGCACATAGGTTAGGCTTAGGCCATACCACATGGCATCTAATTAACCCTTTTTTCCATGTTACATGGCAACATGATTAGATTAAGTGCCACTTCATAAAATGTGTTAATTAATAAGCTAAGTTAGTAAGTTGTAAATTAGGTTAAAAGTAATAGGTTAGGCTAGGTAATCATTAGTAGCCCAAGTAGTTGCATGATTAATTGCAACTACAAAATTAATCCCATATGTTTTGCCTCCCTTTTTAGTTTTGTCAACTACATAAGGAGGTGTTTTAAGAGCACAATGTACAAATTAAAATGTAATTGCATTTTGGGTTGAGCCAATAAAAAAGGTTCAACCTTAATTAAACCCAAAAAGAAATATGGTATTTTTAGTAGATGCCATGTGGTTTAAGTCTAGGCCTAGTTTAAATGGTGTAGGTCTAGACCTAGCTTAAATCATAAAATGTTTTCACACCAATTTTTTTGGAAATCTTGATGTAATTATCATTGGGGATTTTTATCAAGTTTAGCTAGTTTGTGATGTAGGAGTTTTCAAAACAAATGCACAAAACATTGATAATTTATCTCCAAATTTTTGGATTTGTGAAAATTATAGAAACATTTGTGGATTTAGAAAATAATACCACGGAATGTTCATAAAATATCACATCTTGATTATAGAATGATTTTTGTGTGGTTAGATTATATAATTTATAACCCTTCATTCTAGTATTTTCGCCATATCCATAAAATACACATCAAATGGATTTCAATTCAAGTTGTCTTCATGTATCATCAAGGGCATATGCATGGGCATAAGCAATGCATTTGAACACTTTGAAATGATGAAGAATAGGCTTTTTACCCTTCCAATATTCATATGGAGTTTTCCCACCAAGGGTTAAAGTATAAGATCGATTTTGAAGATAATATGCTGTAGTAATGGCTTGTTACAAAAAGATTTTGACAATTTGGTTGATTGCAACATACTTTGAGCAAATTCCATTAAAGTTTTATTTTTTCTTTTGGAAATTCCATTGTGTTGTGGGGAGTAAGAATTTGTAAGCTATAATTCCATGTAATTCACAAAATGCATTAAAAGATTTAGATGTAAATTCACCACCATTATTATAACGAAACATTTTGATTTTCCACAAATGTTTTATAGCTTTGAAAAATGGCAAAGACATCTAAATTTTGGCGAATGAAATAAACAATAGTAAATCAAGAATAATCATTAATGAAAATAGTGAAGCACTTGGCACCATCATGAGTTGGTGTTTGCATTACATTCCTCTGTAATAAAAAAGAAAGGGATACACAAACCATTTCTTGATTACAAATCCTCAATCCTGTTACAATGTTTGCAACTCATTTCTTGTCAAACATGTAGTGTCACAACACCCTACTTCTACAGTCCTACAATATGTGATTATCCATACCATGAAAATTTTAAAATCGTCCATGCCTATTAACCTCTCCTAAATTTGATATAGTAGTAGTGTTCAATTGATGTTAGGAACAAATTTTTGTATTGTGAATGCATGAGTTAATAGGGTTTGGCTTGAAGTCAATGCTTTCAATGTTCAGTTGGTTTGTTATGAGCTACTAATTCATCCCCCTACCACATGAAATAATGCAGAGAAATGATTGGTCTAGCCTTTAGAAACAATTTGACTTCTAGGTATGAATCCACAATTAAACAAGGTATGCTAAGTTGATTTGCATCTACTCAAGAAAAACAATATTTTGTGCATAATATGGATCTATGGATATTTACTATAATCTCTCCCATCCTATTATTCTTTCACTCACATTCTGTCCAGCCCAAGGATACCCATTGAGGATTTTGGCTCCATTCAAGAGTATGCACTACCCACTAGATTTCAAGAAAGGTTCCACCAAAGTCCCTTGCAAATGCACTTTTCTATATGCTCTTAGTTCTACAGCTCAAACCTCCTTTAGGCGTCATCAGCCCTCAACATCAACCCTTTATAAGTCCTAATTCTAACGAAAACATAGAGCCTGCCATGATATAGTCATTGGTGCAACAAAAAACAACACAACAATTATAGATTTCTACAAGCTCCTATTTTCACATAAACTACAACAATCTGAACAACCTTTCGCCTTTGAACTCCCCTTCTTATCTTGGTCCAACAACATTTTATTCCCATCTCCCTTGCATGCTTGAAGCGCCTTTGACCACCCATTGTTTCGTGCCAACTTGTTTCACATGACACATAAACAATAAAGTTTCCTACTCACAACCATTAACTGTCGCAACCCTAGCCTTGGGTTCGCAATCAAGGCAAAAGCTTACAAGGTCAAAAGGCCAATAGGGAAGCCTTGGAGTCACACTTCATGCAATTGTAGGAAAATGTGAGGGAATGAACCTTCACACTCCCAAGGGAGCTTTGGGAGTTGGAGTCCCGGCGAACTCCTAAATTTTCAGAAAGCAATTGTAGGGGTCAAAATTCCAATGGATTGAAGAATTCTTTATATCATTGAAAAGTTCTTAAAACATAGGTGTCTAAAATGGGCTTGCATGATCCATTTGGACACTTCACACACAAACTGTGGTTAAAAGAAGGGCCGGGAATCAAATTGGCAATTTCACTCCGGACCACTAAAAGTCAGGAATTGCTCTGATTTCCTCGCGTGTAGGTGGCGTGCGACATATTGTTGGAAAGCTCTCGATGAGGGCTATGACTTTGCTTCAAACCTCATCTTAATCGGAGGTCTAGATGCAACATTATGGGCCTTCAAAGTCACGGGCAGTCCCAGTTGTGGGAATTTTGGGACTCCCACTTGGGAGTCTCGGGACAAAATGAGATTTGGGTGCTGGTCTTGTGGCCAAGCACAAAGTATATTATAAGGGGGAAGGTGGTGGCTTCCCCAAGTCCGGGCTGTGGTGAGTCTTATGAGTTCAAGTTTGCCCGTGGCTTGTCCTAGCACTAGAAGCGTTCCAGCTATGCATTAACTAACTTGTCGCAACCCCACTTTTGGAAGAGTGTGAGGATGACGCTCACACTCCTGAAATGGGGAATCGTGAGTCCTTTGGGACTCCCAAAACTTCAGAGTTCGATTGCAAAGGTCAAAGCACCTTGCCTTGAAGATTTCTTTATATCATTGGAAAGGTATCGAAGTGTAGATGTCGAAAATGGCCTCACATGAGCCCTTGGACATCTGCAGCACAAGTTATGGCAAAAAGAAGGGCCGATAGTCAAATTGGCAATTTGACTCCCGACCACTAAAAATCAAGAATTGACTCGATCCCAGTGTGTGCCGATGGAGTGCGACACATCGTTGGAAAGCTCTCAAGGAGAGCTACAAGTTTGCTTTAGACCTCATCTCAATTGGAGGTCTGAGCAAATAGTTATGAACTCACAAAGTTTCGGGAGTTCTAATTGGGATAGTTTCAGGACTCCTCCTTGGGAGTCCTGGGACAAAAAGCCATTCGGATGTAGGTGCCGCGGAGTAACGCAGAGAATACTGTGTGGGGGAAGGTGGTGGTTTCCTCCGAGTACGGGTTGGGTTGAGTCTTATGAGTCCAGAGTTGCCCATGGCTTGTCTTAAGACCAAAGGTGCTTTAGAATGTGAACTCACCAACTTGTTGGTTAGTTTGATGCAAGTTCGAGTAAATAACTAAAGCTTGTCCCTCTTCCTAGTCCCATCCCGGAGCTTCAGCATGCCCTTCTACCCCTTTTAGTGCTGAGAGTTGGGAGCATGTCCTCAAGTCCCCATAATTCCGTTGTTTTAGAAACCAAGGCCCATCTTGGGTTTAACTTGGGACTTGGGAGTGTGTCACAACTTGTTATTTGGTTTTGTGTAGGTCTATGTGAGTGAGTGATTATTTGTCGTTCTTCCTAATCTTATCCTAGAGCTCTAGCACACCCCTTTACCCCTAAAGTGCTATGAGTAAGGGAACGTGCCTGAATTCCTTACTTTTTTGTTGTTTTCACTTTAAACTCACATTTGAGTCTATCAAGGAGTTTGGGAGCACATCATTAACAAACAATGATGATATAAACTTTGTCACCTACACGAAAAAAGTTGACGATGGTTCAAAACAAAACTTAAACACTAAAACAAACTAGTGTTCACACTATAGAAATCTAAGTGACTTCATGATAAAAAAATTATGTAAAAAACAATTATATGTTTTTCAAATTTCATACTTTTATTTGATTTAAAAAATTATATTACATATTTTTCTTTATAACATATCATAATTGTACTAACAAAAATTAATTTAGATATGTCATATATCTCATTTAGTCACATATAATGTTTGTAAATATCATAACTTAACTTTACAAATAATTAGCCTATTCAATAAACAAATTACATTACCTACATAATTAAATAATTGATTTAAAAAAAATCACGTATCAACATGACAAAGCACCTACTATTTAACTCACATACATATGACCTACTAACTACTTATTACCTACTACCTAGCCTACTAACTAAATTAATTACATAGTCTACCTAATTAATTAATAAATATTGACATATTCGTAGCATAAAATATTTATTATTTATCTATTACACAGTCCACCTAATTAATTAATTAAACATCACACTATTTCATTGAAAACAATAAAATACCTATCAATAATTAGCCTACTTATATACTAGGACCCAATACCTACTACCTATTACCTAGCCTACTTCAAAACTGTTTAAAAAATAAATTGACATTAATTTTTGTCTTGCACAAGGATGCAAAGCTCAAAAGGGAAGCACACTATAAAAATGACATTTTAATTAATTTGACCCCATCAAAAATGAATGTCGTATAATATGATATAATCCCTTTAGTTCCTTGAACTTTCAAAGAACTTGTAGGTAAACGAAATTGTATCTAAAAGAAACCATCAAATTTGCCTATACAATAGGTCCCTTCAACGCTGTACCATAACCATATTGACACTACTACCAACTAAATGTAATTACATTGCATACAAACTGGTTGTATGCAATTGTATGCAAATTAAGCAGTAGGTTTAATTTGCATAAGCATTATGTATTTTTCCGGAGCACAAACTGGTTTCAATTTGAAGTATAGGAATCGACATTTTTGATACGGAGATGCGCACCAAATTTTGGCCACAATACGAAATCGCCAACGCCGGGTGAATGCATGTACCCCGGCGCAACAGAAAAGGTGAAGTGTCGCAGTAGCACGGACAACAAAAGCTTGGCCTCCATGCGTGCTAGGTTACGGCCTAAACATATTCTATTG
>Ga0209208_10008645_pt1 | contig 13540 bp, 5 predicted proteins | sample S1TSphfallax_3_FD_187694 | JGI IMG/M metagenome (GOLD analysis project Ga0209208, IMG submission 187694) | Host-associated microbial communities from peat moss isolated from Minnesota, USA - S1T2_Fd - Sphagnum fallax MG (SPAdes) (version 2) | ecosystem: Host-associated > Plants > Peat moss >...
TTTTAAATTTTCACATATTTCAAGGTATGAATGTTTTTGTAATGTGGTTAATAGGTCTTTATGCTCTTAATTTTTTTCCCATCAAACGTATTTTTATTATATGAGTCCTTTTGATATTTCTTTGCAAAATTGACTCCTATGTGATGCATTGTTATTCATTTTTAGAGGTCCTAAGTCAAACATTAAATTAAAAATTTCATCAAATGAATTTTTAGTTTGAATTCTTTGGCATTCATATGAATGAAAATGCAATAATGTGCCATGGTTACCATGGCTTTAAATGGCAAAACATAAATATTTATCCAATTTTTACTATTTTTCTTTGCGATCCGATGCCCTTTCTGGCTTGTTGGATTATGATTGCACCCATGTGATTAGACATATGATTATAAACATGACACACAACCTTCATTAAAATTAGTTTAACCTAGCCTAGGTAGGTAGGTAGGTAGGTAGGCATGCTTAGGTTAGGTAAATATGTAAATCCTATTTATTTAGTTGGGGTGAAGCATTTTTTATTGGCTCATCCAAAGTGGCATATGGACCTTGAATATTTCTAATGCATATTATCTTTAGTCTATTTTTGAACACCAAGCTATATGGTTCACAAAATCAAAGTTTTGGACAAAAGATATGGGGAAAATTCTAATGTTCAAGGGGAACATCCTTTGTCCCACACAAAAGTAGACCATTGACATACCCATACTACTTAACCTACCTACTTATTACCTAATATTTACTACCTATTTTATTTACTACATATTACTAGCCTACCTACCTACCTATCCTAATTTAGCTTAAGCCTAGGTAAAATTACATATATATGGAAATAGATATATAAATAGGTATTTAGCCTAGTTAACTTACCCTACCTTAGTGTACCTACCCTAGTCTACCCTATGTACCTATTACATATCTAGCTAGTTGGGTAGGTAGGTTAGAAGGTTAGGTAGGTAGCCTAAGGTAGGCAAGTTAAGTAGGTAGCCAATAAGATAGACTAGCTAATTAATTAACTTAAAGAGGTAGGCTAGGCTAGGCTAAATAGGTACCCATTTAAGCTAGGTAAGTAAGTAACCATAGGAAAGTGGGTAGGTAGCCTAGGATAGGTAGGTCCACCTAACCTAGCTAATTACCCAACCTAAACTATAATCATGCATAATATGATTACAATCATTGATTACAATATAATATAGTCATGTCATAATAAACATCATTAAAAATGGATGACCCATAGACATGTCCTCCATGAGTACATGACTAAAGATAGGGTATGGTTGCAAAATGTCCTAGTCATGAATACTAGGTTTTAGAGTGTGTTCAAATGAAAATGAATCTTCATTGGTTTCCAAGAACCTTCAACTAGGCAAAACCCACAAATTTTATAATGCTTTCATCCCACTGTTAAATAGTTTCAAACCTTGATCCATAATAGCATGTGCCATCATGATGGATGATTAAAGAGTTTTAGGAATTGCAATTGATACAAATATAACTTGTTATTCCCAATAACCATGTAGTTGGCAAGTTCAAAAGAACATTTTTAGAACCTACAACTTTTACCTAAGACCTTACAAACTATAAATCTTAAACTTTATTTAAACCTAGGGCCCCAACCCCTACTCAACATTATGATTTGGACCTTGTAGAAAAGCCCTTAGGACCCACCTTGTCTAGGTCTAGCTAGATTCATATTTCAACCCAAATGCAACCAGAATTTCAACCAAATGTCACAAATGATTTTGTCATTGTTTATAACTATCAACCAACTATTAATGATGTTTTATGTGAATATAATCTAGATCTATTATGTATTAATAAAAAATAGCTAAATTTATTATCAAACCATTATCTATTCATGACCATTTTGTAATGCATGGTGTACCATGTCCATGAAATGCCAAGTTATGGTTTCAATTTTTTGTGGCATTCAATTGTACATAAAAACCTTCACCCAAATGTTTCATTTCCATACGTTAATAGAAGCATTCTTAATAGAAAAGAAAAAAAATCTAATTTTTTAAAAAATTGGAATTTTTAACATATTTGTAAGACATTTTCACATGAGCGAAAGGAAACGTTGTTTGAAGCAAGAAGAGGATATTTCAAGATAGTGGATTTACAACTTGTGAAGATGAAAAATGGCATGTGTTTTAACTAGTTATAGGTGGAAATTTATTTTACATATGACATCAATATTGAAACTCTACTAGGTCATAATTTCTTTTTAATTAAAATAGGATATTACTAGACAACCTTTTAATTCTAATGCCAATTATTAACAATGAAGCAAGAATAATGAAACATGTTATAATTTCACTTGTTTTTCTTACAATTGATACCTAGATGTTAGTTACCAAGACCTTATAATGTGCCTATTTTCATGTCATACATGTCACATTTAAAATACAATTTGAATAATATAACAACTCAATGTCACATGATCACATATTAATCCTTTGACATCAATGAATACTTTTGGAAACAAAACTCATACATAATATAGCTTTAGTTTTCATTAATCTGATGCTATATAACTTTCTTTTAAAAAATTCATCAAAGGTTGAAATTTTCAAACAAAAATTAATGTAGTGATTAAATTATTTAAACCTTACCTTTTACAAATTTTGAATATTAAAAAAATGCCAAATTGTTATGTCTTTTAAATTCATAAAGCCTAGTAAGTTTTATACTAGGCCTTGTTAATTAGAATTGTTATTTTTTGTTTCGCATCATGAGAAGTCACTTCTTTTCTTATGTCTATAATTTCTTGAGGTTCAATTGTAACATGAAAAGGATACAAATGATTAACAATACAACTAGTTTTGTCAAGTGGCCTAACCCTTATCAATAATTTTGAGAACAAACTTATGACATTATAAGTTGGGCCATAAACAACAAACTTCAACTTTGGTAACAAGCTATCATAGTACCTTAATAGATTTGGCACTCTAGTGTTGAATTATTTATTTATTTATAAAGATGTAATTTGGTATGTATTATATTATTTTCCAAGATTTTTAAGTTGCATTTTGAAAGTATTTAATATTTTTGACATGAATGAAGATGTCAATCATCCATTTTGATACATAACATCCATGTGTTGCATTTGAAGGATATTTTTTTCACACTTCCATTCACCTTTTTGTGTGAAGGATTTGTGTTGATGATAGGAGAAACTTAAAAGTTATAACAATTTTTGGTGAAATGTGTTTTCAAAACAACTGGTGTAGCCTATGTCATTGGTCCAAGTGTGAACACATTTTCCATAAAAAAACATATGCGCACAATTTCAGAATTGAAAATTTCAAAATTCAGCAATGTGAACGAGCTTAACTGATTTTTCCTTCCAAACCCAATTTTTGCAATTTGCTTGAATTTCCAGCAACAAAATCCACTCAAAAATCAATATCTTCCACACCTTAGCTCTAAAAATTGTGAAATCAATTCTATAAAATCTGACTTGCCTAAGGCTTTTCAAACACACCAAGAAAACCCCCAAATTCCAATACAGTTTTTCAGTTTGAACTTTATTTAATTTTCATTGAAAAAATGATCCTACATCATAGCTCCAAACAGTTTCAAACCAAGTCAATGCACCCTTACTCAACGAGAGCTTTTTTCAAAGATATTAAGAGCACCACATGAAGCACCATGGTTTGAGAGATCTTAGTGTGACAAACAAAACAAACTAAGTTGTTTCATTGATAGTTATTGTGCTAAATTTTGATATTTACACAATCATACATCTACCAAACATTTGCACCCACAAGACCCCATTCTTTAGGGAAGCTAAAAGCCATAATATTGAGCAACTGAAGCATGCACAATTATGACAACAAAAAAAATTGAAAAGCATGCTAATGATTAATATTTATAACTGTTAGGTTTCCAAAACTTTCAACATTGTGTAGTTGGAAATTTAAAATTTTAGCACTTCAAACACTAAAATTCTCAAAAAAATGGAAATTTAAATATAATCTACAAATTACTATTGAATCCATTAAGGTTATAAGGATTAAAAATTGGAACTGTAACTAAGAGCAACAAGAAAACTAAGAAAAAGGTTGAAAATTCAACTAAAATTCAAACTACCCAAGTTTGGTGTGCCATATAACCAAACAAGTTCATGAAGAATAACAATAACCAATGGAGAAAGAAATAAACCAATACATGGACCAATTTTCATTTCATGAGTGCTATGATCTTCGAATTCAATAAGGCTAAAGGATAAAGAAGAGTACAAACAACCAATTTTAGCTTTCAAAAGAAAAGAAAAAGTAGGGCACTTAGATGTATGTGCTTGATATTGGAGCTGTGAAATTGGCAAAATCTAGAAAATGTCAAGAGAAACTTAATTTAGGTAATTCTTATTATTAGGTCAAGTTCTCGACCCTATAGCTACAGATGCAAAGACACAATCAATAGTTTCTCAAGTGTGAAAAGGGATGTTTGACACTCTGACACACATGTAAGAAATGCCTTTTGGGAAAAGTGAGAATCTAGTTATTTGAAGGAAAAATGTAAAATTAGGGGTGTACAAGGAAAATTTAGTTGTGAGAACAACCATGAGAGATGCTTCACTACAGAAGAAAAAGTCCAACCAAAAAAAAAAAGTTATGAATGAAGTATACCTATTATAATGCTCTTGATGTTTTTCTTGTGGCCTGCTCTTCCCATTTTTGGTGTTGCATGTAAATTGCTTTATCAGTTGGGGGAGGTTTAGCTTGTGACTCTAGCAATCTTCTTGCTATGTATGGACAAAATAGTTTTGGGGGTGTGAGAGATGCACTGACATTTGATGTTGCTATAGGTTGATTTCCACTTGGGAAGAATCAACTATTCAAAGTGACAAGTAGACCAAATATGGTTTGTGGGTTTGGGGGAAGATCCTTCCCTCCTAAAGGGGATATACATAGCTTCAAAAACAAAAAGTTTAAATTTGGAGCTTGTACATATTGAAACCCATGAGATTGCTGCTATTTCTATGCACATCACAGTTTATGCAGTCCACAGAGTAACCACTTCCACATATATCACACTTCTGGTTCATTTTTGCATACGACATGCTAGCACCTTTGCCACCCATGAAGTTCATAGGGGGAGGATGTAATTAGTGTCATGCCCAGGGTTTCTTTGAAGGATTTTCTGATGTCTTCAAAGTGGCCATCATCCAGAAAATAATTAAGCCAAATGTGGCTACTTACTAGATATGAAAGTACCACGAAAAGCAGAATCCTTCTATATTCTTGACTCCCTACTGGAGCTTATCATAAATATTAGGCAATTTGGAAAAAAAATTCCTTCAATATCTGGCAATTTTAGGTCTTTTTTTTCATGAAAAATCCTGTGAACAGGTTGAAATCATTTTTCCCTAGTTGAAATTTGGTGAAAATTCACCAGTGAAAGAAACCCAAGAGGGACCCATACATGACAACCTTGAAGTAATTTGTTCACAGCACCATGTTTTTTGGGGATGAATTCTTTCATGAAAGTATTGGCAAAGTATAGAATCTTTTTTTTTGGCCAGATTGAGTCAAGACCAGGGTTTCTTCTCCAATTTTGTGATATGAAAGTTTTGGAATTTTGTTTTCCTGCAAAAACTAGCAAAATTTGTTGACCTTTTCACTTGAAAACAAATTTGTCCAAAAAATTCCCAATGTTTTGATCACAAAAACGACAAACTTTGTTGAACAAAAATCACCAGTCAGAGATATGCTCTAAGCATTCAAGAGAAAACATTGACAAATTCTTTTACTGTATTTCAGAAGTGCACAGGGAAATAAATGAAACCTCTTGAACACGGGAGCCATTCAACAAGAGAGACATCGAACAGGTAGGTATATGCATCATCATGTCTCTTCTCTCGGTAGCAGCTAGTGTGAAATTTGGAGCAAGTCACTACTGCAGCACATGCATGATGGAAACAAGGAGCAATTTATGGAGAAACCCGAACATACTAAATGCAGCACATCAAAGGTTCCACAAACAAGAGAGTTGAGTTGCGTGCACACTAGGTAAAAAGTACATTAAAGAGAGCTTTTTGTACCATTATACTAACCTTGGTAAGATATTTGACTTCAAGCTGGTCAATAGCATTTTTTTCTTGTTTGGATGTCAACAGTTGGCACTTGCTGGCTGGCACCTGTCAGGTCCAACTGGTTTGCTTTTTGACTCAGCTTCTACCCCCTTTTTTGGGGCATTCTGTCATTTTCCCACACCCACCATGTCCCCATTCAAGAGCTGGCAAACTGCTTTCCTTGTATGGGGGTACTTACCACACACAGGCATGAGGGGCTTCCTTTTTGCATTGAAGACAGTCGGATTTGTTTTATTTTACTCAAGACGGTGTTGTGACTTGTGAGTGACCCAACAATACATACAATATAATTTTTCAGTTGGCATAAAGAAGAGACCCGCATTTGTTGCAGCAAAATGGTCATCAGTCAGTCTCATGTTGTTGGAGGGCAGGTGGTTGGTGTCCTGATGAAAAAGCAAGTGTATGCATAAATCCAAAAAACATGTAATATACATGTATTATGGCTATAAGCAACCATGTGAAAGTTAGTGCCCCAGAGCTTTTACAGACATTCCATCTCTGATGAACTCCATCGTGCATGAACACAACACAGATATATGAAGGAGATTGACTCCCAAGTATGCCAGGGTCTGGCTTGTTTTAGAAGGAAAGAAAACAGAGATCATAGTGAAGAATTAATTCACTTCTATTCCCCAAAAGGGAGGGGGTTGGGATGTTCAGCTTTTCTTTCTGTTGTACCCCTGTTTTTCTTTCTGGGCCCAAGCTGGAAATTACAATGTGTTTATAGGGAGGTTTTATATCCAATGTTTTGTCAAAAGAGTCAATCAGATAAAATGGCACAACATGGCAGGACGTCATATGGGACCTAGATATATGTGGGACCTATATTTGGGAGGCAATTCTGATTTTAGGAGACAATCCACATGGTTCATAGCCATAGATCTAAGAATGTTTATATGGTTCTTTGGAATACAATACCCACAGATCAGACAAAGATTGCAGGAAAACTGTTGCATATGACATAGCAAGACAAAGTTTCCTCCACATCTGGCCACCAAACATGTTAGCTTTTACAAACATAAGTTGGAATTGTGAGAGTTGTGATCAATGTTGGTCTGGGGTTTAGACTTGCACATGGTATACGATTTTGGTCCATGCAGAGGTATCCAAGGACCAAACCAGTGTTGGCAAGTTCTAGGATTGAAGCATGTTTGGGTCTAGGTTATAGGTCAGGTTCTAGGTTCAACTAGAAGGTTTGGTGTTTTGGTGGAATCTCTATGGGAATTTACTTGGGCAATTGGGTCCTCTTTAAAATCGCAGTTGGGGTGTTGCCCCCAACTTAAAAACGTTCAAATTCTTTAGGTACGTAACTACAACTCTATAAAACAAATTGATAAAAATTGACTCTACGTTTTAGGCAAGTTATTGCATTTGATTGGTTGTACATATTTAATATTATATCATCTTTATTTTGAATATGTGCTCAAACTCATAAGGAATGGGGGTTTTAATGCAAAAGGAAATTGAGAAGATATGCAATCAAGAAATTGAAGTCATGACAGCCATGAAACAAGGCATCAAACCCATTATATTGTTTACCCACTTGGAATTGGGGTGGCTTGTTTCTTTGAGAGAGGGGCATGTATTTAAAAAAAGCTTTGATGATAATAACTTTAAGAAAAAATTACAAGGACAATAGCCCTTATTCAAGTTCCAGTTTCACTTTTCAAAAGAGCTGCTTTCAAGGTCTGGATTGAAATCTGATTTTCTCAAATTTCTGAACCTTTTTATCTTGGGATACCTGAAAACCTAACATAAAACTTGAACCTTAACCTGCAAATAGCCTGAACCTCATCAACACAGGACCAAACCAGGGTGCTATGACTTGAGGCAATTCCAGCCTTGTAACAGTATAAGTCTGGTAGGGACTTTACATTATACCCAATTTATATGTGTGACAATACTAGGTACATCCCTGCCTTATACCCGCCAAATATCAGTCTTGGTATTAGAACCAGGCTGATATACAAATGCAAGAAAGGAGGAAAATATCCGGACCAGCTTGGTATGATTTTTAAAAAAGTAGCCAATACCAGGAACATATCTGCCTCATACCAGCCAAAAATCCGCCTTGGTACCAGGACCAGGCTGATATCAAAATTCCAAAAAGATGCAATATTGCGGCTGTAGTTTTTTTTTTTGGGGGGGGGGGGGATTATTTTTTTTTTTTTGGGGGGGGGGGGGATATATTTTATTTTCTTAAAAGTGTAAATTTGAAACAAATGTTAAAATTTTGGAAATGTTTGCCAAACTTTTGAAACTGCAGAATTGGAAATATATAAAAATCCTGATCAGGACCAGCTTTGTGTGAATTTTTTCAAAAAGCACCCAATACCAGGACCAGGCTGATATAAAAATTATAAAAATGATGCAACGTGAAGACCACCAGCTTGGTATGAATGTTTGAAAACGTACCCAATACCCGGAGCAGGATGGTATGTCCAAAAAAAGGCCATACAAGACCAACACTCATTGTAATAACCAAAGTCCTCCTATTTTTGTGGATCCACCATTGGAAACCATATGTAATTCAAGCTGCACTTTTTTGTCACACATTTTTTACTGGGTAATTTGTTCCTTTAGTTTCTAGAGTCACAAGGACTTCTGAGGTACCTTCCTGTGATTTGACTTTCTTTGGCTGTTTCTATTATTACTTTATTTCTCACAAGCAGCTCATCAATCGCCTAATGACTTTACCGTTTATGGCAAGTTCAAACCAGAGTTCAGAGGTTCTGGTATTTAGGCAGATCAATATCATAGATGAGGTTTTCTGAGTTTCTGGATTAGAGGTTTGTTGGAATTACCATTAGATTTTAACTGGAGAATTGATTGATTTTCAAATTTGAATTAGAACTTGAATGGGTGTGCTAGCCTAGGTCTCATTTTAAACAAGTTTTAGCTCTCTAACTGAATGAATAAGGGTGGATTTGGGGTTTAGGGTTCAGAGATTCACACAATTTGGTCAACCCTTGCTGTCTGAATGGCTGCAACAGTCACCTGGATTTCAAATCCTAAGTTTTTTTTTATCAAACTTATCTTGCTGACCCTTGCAGCATTTTTGTTTTTACTCATTCAGTGAAAGTAAGAAAACACTATCTAGATGTTCAACAAATATGTCCAATTTTTTAACCCCATCTGTATACACATAAGGGTTATAGTATTAGTATACTACTATACAGACAGTGTTGAATAGGCTTGTTTGTAGACATGCAGAAAAAATGTTATGGTCAATAAAATTGCTGGATTTAGTGGTCTGAATTTTTAATTTTATTTTGCTTATCTTGGGTGAAGTGACAACCAATGTGTAACTGCTATTTACAGACAGGGTTCTAGCACACTACTTGTGCACTTTGTTCATATTTGCACTGGACGCCAAGTTCAGTATTTCCCAATACTGAACTTCCTCATTACCCAAGAAAAGGAGTAAAAATTGCTATTCATGACTACCCGAACTATTAGTCAAGCCAGTGATATTATTGGTGGCAAGTAACTCTTCAGTATTTTTGAATTATTATTTGTGGAGAAAAAAAAGTTATACATGTCTTGAAAAAAAAAAAAAAACTTCAGAGAAAAGGGGAGAAAAAAACAGAGTCTAAGCCCTGGAGATGAATCATATACATTAATATGGGCAGAAGATCATAGAGTCAAGATTACTAACTTGAATGCAAATCAACAAGAAGATAATTCATTCATTCATTAATTTAAAACATATGTTGATGAAGGTTTTTGTAGAATCTACCCAGCCAGACTTACATAAAAAAAAATTGGAGCACTGATGAATTGGGTGGGTGGGTGGGTGCTAACTAATCCCAACTGTTGGTGCAAACTTGCTAGTAGCTAGCTAGCTAGCTAGGACCAGTCGAGCCACCACGGCTGCATTGCAGCTTTTTCGTCCAACTGTGACAAAAAGTAGTTGCAAGAGGGATGATCATCAGTTTGGTAAGAGTTGCCGTCAGCTTCCAGGTTGATCACATGAGACGGACTAGTACTAGGCCGCTGCTGGTGCAGGACTTGTGGTGACGCCGTTGCTGCACCCAGATCATCATCGTCGCCGCTGCAGCTCACGAGTGCACGCAAGCAGCTGTCGCCCCCCGGAGGCAGATGATCCTGCTGCTGCTGCAGAAAATTACCGTCTGGCGTTAACGTCGGCCGGGGACAACAGATGGCGACGTCGTTGCACGTGCTCTTCTGCAGCTGCTGTTCTAGATTGGCGGCTATTATTCCCGACGACAGAACCTTGTACCTGTGGACTGCAGTACGTGGACTGTCTGTGTTGAGAATTTCGCTGGAATTGCTAGAATTGCTATCTGCAGCGCTTGTAGATTGCTCCTCCTCCTCCTGCTGCGAGGTCTGATCACCTTTCTGCGCGCTTGTGGTTGCCGTAGGATCGACGGCCGTGCAGCTGGGTGAAGAAGGTCTCCATATTTGAGAATGCAGTAGTCGACTATCCGGCTCAACCAGATGCTGTTGATCAGATAGCAGTTGTAGTCGATCCCTCTCCAGCTTTATGCTGGGTAGTCCTGAATTCACATGCTGCGCATGATGATGATCATTGGAAGTAGTCTGATCAGCCGGACTCCTACTTCCCGATGGATGAGATGGCTGATCCACGCCTGCATCGACGCATGACCTAGGAGGAAACAACAGCTCGTTCTTTCCTGACAAACGCTGAACCTACAGCTCAACACAAAATACCAAAACAGCCATTATGAGTATATAGCTCTTCTGATCACTGCAGTAAGAAATATATTCTAGATTGCCAGTCATGCGGAGGAGGAGTCTGGACATGGATAGAGAGGGCATTGATCTCACCTCGCTCTTCAGTCTTTCCTTCTCTTGGACAGTGGCCTCGAATTCGGCCTTCAATCTACTGTAATCTGAGGACAAGAGCTCATAGTCGCGCTCTAGCTGTTTTGTTTTCCAGCGTGCGCGTCGGTTTTGAAACCAAACTGCAACTTGCCGCGGCTGGAGACCTAACTCCTTGGCCAGCTGCATTTTCCTCTCCGGCTCCAATTTGTTCTCCAGCTCGAAGTTGCGCTCCAGCGACCTCACTTGCTCAAATGTGAGCCTTCTCTTCTTAGACGATTCCACTGCATTATTATTATTATTGTGGCCACCGGAGCAATAATATTCGTCGCTACCATCCTGATCGACATCGCCTGCCTGATCTTCTTCACCAGCAACTGCAGCAGCGGCGGGCGGAGTGTCAAACGAAGTAGGATATAAGAAGCTGCTGGGTCGCTTTTGCCCACACCCGACCACCGCGTCTTCCAAGCTGCCTCCCACTACACCACCAGGAACTGCGTCACAAATCTTTCAGAAAATCAATAAGAAGATTCCAGTTTGCAAATATCCTAAACTTGCGTTGGGTCAGCTGCATCAATGGATCATCACTAAGAAATTAAAACTATTCAAAAAAAGAAGAGCGTCACGACGACTCACCTTGGAGCTGGTACATGTTAGAGCAGGAAGCCAACATAGCCACAAACGTCGAGTCGGCGGGGAACGTCTCCTTCTGCGCGAGCGTTGCATTTTGAGCACCGAAACCAGTTGCTCTCTGCATAGCATTAGTGGCTGCTATCTCCGCTCTAAATTGGATGGTTTTCATGCGACAAGAATTTGTTCTTCAACGACCATCTACTACGTCTGATTATCTCAAGAAGAAATTTGTGCAGAATTTGTCCGATATAATTACATATCCATGACGAACTCATCATCATACATCGAGCAGCAGCTGATCATATGTAAAACTACAAAACCATCTTGACTTAATATATAATTAGTCCGGCACATCATTAGCTGCTGCTGATCAAGAGACTAGAGAGGAGCAGCTAGCTAGCTAGCGAGCTCGACACAATGGGTCACAAGGTGTTCTAACATCCAGAACTTTTTAAACGAAACTAGTCAAAGCTCAAGCGGCACAACAGCCAGCTGCTGATCAGCAAGACAGAGGAACAGCTAGCTAGCATGGCAAAATGGGTCACAAGGTATTATAACATCCCACGACTTTCTAGACGAATCTAGTCAAAGCTCAAGGTCGACAACAGCTGCTGATCAGCAAGAGAGAGGAGCAGCTAGCCAGCCAGCTAGCTAGCTTGACGCAATGGATCACAAGGTATTCTAACATTCCACGAATTTAGTCGAAAGCTGAAACTGCGTAACAGCTTCTGCATCTGCAGGCAAGCAGGCAGGCAGGCAAACAAGCAGCTAGACAGGCAGAGAGACAGACAGAACAGAGATGGTGAAGGAAGGACTGTGACTCTTGTGTGTAAAGTAAACCTAAAGTCAATGCTAGAGAGCTGGAAAGCCGTGGTCCCCGCTAGTGTGAAGCTTTTCCACACGCAAGTGTGCCTGCCAGGAGCCTAATTTTACATAACATTAACACAAAAGCAGGGAAGGCCGGCTTAAGGGCCAGTTTCCATGTGGCTGCCGTCAGTGAACCAGTTTGTGAACCAGCAGCATCCACCAGCACCACCATGCAAGAGAGGGAGGTTGTAGGTGGTATCTAATTATATGGATGATATATAAGTGGACACGAATTAGCCATAGGCTTAGCTACTTCCCAACTTTCACCCCCATTCAGGACGCACCTCCCATCACCATGGTCGACCTATTGCAAGTGATAGATTTTTGACATAGAGAAATATGACCGACCTATTATAGGCAATTCATTTTTGACCTGAAGAGATTTTGATATTTAGTTTGGGGTTACTTGACATCATGTTACTTCGCCCTTTTCCTTTTTTCTTATTCCTTTGTACAATTTCCAAATCTTTGGTGTGTTTATAAATAAACTTTTTAAGGGTTTCGTCAATTATTAACACTTTTAAATTGTATTTCATCTATTTGTCCCATACCCAGTTAACTACGCTCAAGTGGTTAGCTTTATACCAACGACTCACATGTGATTGGCTGGTTCTTACTTTTCAAGTGAACCTCCAGTCCCCGGTTCCAACCTTTTTTTTTTAATTTGAAAGAACCCAGAACCAGCCAACTCCGGTATATGTTCACCCAATTAGCCACTTGGGTGGCCTTTAGCTACTTAGTTATTGACTTAGATGGTAAACACTTGCATTCCCTATCTACTTGCCTTAGATAAATTACCAACTCACCTATGTGGGGGAAGGCTGAAGTAGGAGCGCTTTGCAAGATAGTTTCATCAACAACTGAATCATAATGGGTTTGCAATGGCCGATGGTGCATCAAATGGTGAGATTGGTCATCTAATAATGCAAGACACCAAATCCCCCTCACAAGCTTTGTCCAGCACATTTTTGGGCTTGTCTTTTGCATCCATTTTTGTGCCTTGCATGAACTCTACACAAAATCATGTTGTGTGATTCTTTTTGTTTTGCATATTTTGCAAAAGTTATTTTTACTCTTTTTCTTTCCTTCTCATATTGATTTTAAACCTAACACCTCTTAGTAAAGAATGTGAGTACC
>Ga0209208_10008646_pt1 | contig 13540 bp, 9 predicted proteins | sample S1TSphfallax_3_FD_187694 | JGI IMG/M metagenome (GOLD analysis project Ga0209208, IMG submission 187694) | Host-associated microbial communities from peat moss isolated from Minnesota, USA - S1T2_Fd - Sphagnum fallax MG (SPAdes) (version 2) | ecosystem: Host-associated > Plants > Peat moss >...
GAAAGAGCTAAAACATCCGGTGCTTTTCCTGACAGTTGAATCTGTAAGGTCGACATGGTCCTGTTGGTGCATAGAGCTCGACAAAGCTGGGTAAAACCCCCACTACAACTGAGAAACAAACCTGGGAATACAGAATCCAGCTTATCCGAAGGCCAAAGGTACTGCAAACAGGTGGATCCGACATTCTGCCTGTCACCTATGGACCTCATCAGCATCAGGTATTCTTCTTTGCTGATGCTGATAGAACCTTTTGGCTGAGGACGTACATGAGCGTTAGACTTCTTCTCTATGGCTTCATAGGACATGTCAAAGTACTCACCATTAGAAGAAGGACGAAATTTGACGTTCAGCTCACGTATGAGGATATGGGGAGACCTAAGAACATAAAATTCAAGTGCATATCCACCGGCATTGATGCATTTAGTGTCGATATGGTCCATGATTTGGGTCTGGCGACTACTATCTACTAAGATTTTTGGGCTGTTTCTGAGCCAAACTCACAGTAGCCTTAACATTGTATTGCGTGTATAGGCCCTATTAGAGGTGTCTTCGCATGTGGTTTTTGGTGCCAGCTGAGGCAGACTATCGCCGTAAGGCTATTTGTTAAAAATCGTTTGGAAATAACACTTATCTACACCAGGGCAGCTCCCTTGCCATAACTATCCGGGATCGATTCAGTCTAGGCAGACCATGAGAGTACACTAATGAGGTTAGGGTCGTTCAAGAACTCCACACCTTGACAATAGAATAATCACGGCCGCTGCAACTCGACATCACCCCAGAGCTCCTATTTCGATGTTGAACATTGCATCATGGTACAACTAGCTTGGAGAAGACATACGATAGTGCTTGCAGGAGCTCTGCCCCAATTGCCCATCTTACTTTCCACTTCATGTATGGTTCCTTGACGTTGTGGAGGGACCTACTCCTATTCCGAATGAAGATGCTGTGATCCCAACAACTCTCCCCACGCATCCTGCTGCTATTACTGCCCACGCGGGTCTTTCACTCTGCCAACCCCCTGTCCGTTCATCTCGATGGCTACTGCGAAAAAACAGTCTTCGTCACTTCGAGCACATCCGGAATGAGAGCCTTCAGTCTCTCGAGATGGATACAACCTTGACCAACCAGACCTTCCGGAATCCGTAGTTCTGGTCTGTAGGTCCTTTGCATGAGCTCCATCAATCACGAAAGGAATCTGGATGTGGGCTTCGCCTTCGACTTTGTGGAGTCCAAAGAGAAAGTACCTTAGGCTCTAAAATAATACTGGGATTCCAAACGTACGCATATTAGGATTAAAATAATGGTAAGACACATGGAGCAAAGTTCACAAAGGATGCAAAGTCTTACGCGGTTCCCAAGCAAGGGGTCCGCTTTGGGAATAGAGCTTCGGCAGCGCCGGGGGAAGAGGTTCAGTTTACGAATTTCATTGGCAGGTGTGGACTTGAGACTCCGAAGTCGAAGTACCTTAGGCTTTAAAATAATACTGCGATTCAAAAGGCGAGCCCAATACGATTAAAATAATAATTGGATCAGTGACGTATAGAGGTAAGACACATGGAACGAAGTTTACCGAGGAGACGAAGTCTTTGGCCACGGGGGCAAGAGGTTCACTTTGGGAATACTTTGGTGGCGCCCAAGGGAAATAGGATCATTTTAGGAATTTCTTTTTTTGGGGATTGGCTCAGGGACAGGTTATTTGTCACCTTGAGCACAGAAGCTTAGGGTCAAACAAATTTGGGCAAAGCAGAAGACGGTTGAAATGTTCAACATTGTGATAAAGTATTGAAGATAATGTTTACTACTAGTTCCAAGTATACTCTCACACCCAGATTTGCCTTGGTGTCCTTACACCTTCCTGTTCAATCTCACTCCTTGATAAACACCTAAACTACCTTCACATGGCAAGACATGCACTAAATGAGTTTTGACATTTAAACTTGTCTCATAACCTAGGATTAACCTCAACCTCTAGACAGGTGGGACTCAACCCATCACAGATAGAAATGATATGAAGCCTTGTCACCTAGGATTATTATTTTTTGTCTTTTTCTTATACATAGACTTGTGTCAAAGACTTAACTCATTGAGGACATCCCTTCAAGTCCCTTTCTTCAAACCCTCACTCGTTAACACCTATGCGGCTCATGAGTGCTACCAAACTGGGAGTCAAACCTGATCCAACACTTAAACATGTAACCCAATCCACCATAGGGGTCGGCCCACAACTATTTAGACTTAGGCCCAGACTAAGCAAATATTCCTACTTGAAGGTCTACCTAGAAGGGCATGTCATTCTCTCCCATTTTAGAAATGTCAATATTCTTGTTGATATTACATATTTTCTCCCATTTTAAAAATGTCAATATTCTTGGTGATGTTGCTTAGGGCTGATCGCTTTTAAACACTTTTGTCGCCTTTCTCACTTTGATCCCATGGTGGGATTAATTACTTCCTAATCAAAGGAAACCCATTCGTGTTGTGTTTTTGTGTTCTTAGCAAAAGAGGTATTATTGAATGTGTTTTTTGTTTTCACCTAGTACATTCACTTTTGGTATCTTCCCATGGTCATCTCTACTTTCCTTGGAGTCCACTTTGAATCTAGCTTGGAGATTTTAATCACCACACTAAACAAGGGTTACAAACATACTAACATATAGTGTTGAACCAATCTTTAATGTTCAAATCCCCTATACCCAAATGTGACATGATTCGTAAGTTCATGCACAAGAAGTTTGATTCCTCCATTCAAGAATGTGTCATTTTATTCATATGCACCACCACTTGGATCTCACTTGACCAAGCATTAGAGTTTTTTTATTCGAATCCAACTCCAAATCCATTGGTTACCACCTTTGTCATAACCTTAGCTTTGGGCTCACGACCAAGGCAAAAGGGTTGCAAGAGTGCGGGCCAAGAGGAAGCCCGGGAGTCACATCACATATTCCCAAGAGTGTAGGAAAGTGTGAGGGAATGAACCCTCACACTCCCAAAGCAACTCCCACTTTAGGAAATGGAGTCCCGGTGAACTCTCGAAATTTTAAAGAGCGATTTGAGGGGTCAAAACTCAATGGCTTGTGGCGTTATTTATATCATTGGAAAGATTTTAGAATGTAGATGTCTAAAATGGGCTCGCATTACTCATTTGAACATCTAAAACATAAGTTATGGCCAAAAGAAGGGTCGGGAGTCAAACTACAAGTTTGACTTCCGACCATAAAAAGTCAGAAATCGACCCGATTTACTTCGTTGCAGATGACGTGCGACATACCGTTGGAAAGATCTCGACGAGAGCTACAACTTTGCTTCAGAACGCACCTCGATCCGAGGTCTGCTTGCAAAGTTATGGGGCTCCAAAGTTGCAAGAGTCCCAATTGGCACGATTTCGGGACTCCTAGGCGGGAGTCCCGGGAGAGAAAAGCCATTTGGATGTAACCCCGTGAAGAGGTGTAGAATATACTATAAGGGGGAAGGTGGTGGCTTCCCCAAGTCCGAGCCGTGGTGAGTCTTGTGTGTCCGTGTTGCCCGTGATTCGTCCTAACACCAAAAGTGCTCCAACTATGCACTAACCACTTTGTGTGGGTTGTGTGCAGGCTCGTGTGAGTGAGTAAAGCTTGTCAACTCTTCCTAGTCCCATCCCGGAGCTTCAACACACCCCTCTACCCCTCAAAGTGTTATGAGCTAGGGAGCGTGGCCCGACTCTTCCTTCTTTTGTTGTCTTTCACTCGAACTCACATTTGAGTCCTTCAAGGAGTTGGGAGTGCGTCAACGTCCTTGCCTTTCTCATCCACTTCTTCCACCACAAATATTAGCATTTTCGTTGCCGACCATGTTGGTGAAAACCTTTAACCTCCCCCCGCCCCCAAGATTAATGAGGTTAACTCCTTTGTTATTTTGTGGGTGTTTTCCCCCATTTTAAAGGGGGTTGATGATTTCATCAACACTCAAGCCATTTGTAGGTGGGTTTTTCTTTTCCTTTTGGGGTGAAAACATGGTAAAACATACACAAAATAATGTAAGCAACAAAATATTGGGCTGTCTATATAAAAGGACTAATAAGTAAATGATTTTAAGAAGATAATAATTTTTTTTTTGGTACATTATTTTTTATTTCTTGTTTGCATGAACTTCAAAAGTTAAATTGTTATAATCATGTTGTTTTACACTAATTGCAAGTACTTGAATTGGACTTAAAATTTGTGGCAATTTGAAAAATAAACTTCAAGTACTTATAAATAGGTGAAATGTTTTTGCAAGTATTTGGTTTTTTTTCATGCACCTCAATATTGATGTGGTGAACATTCGAATATATGTTTTTGGTTAATGGAGTTTGTTTTCATAAATAAAATCATCCCCAACCCCTTAAAAAATGACAAAATTGTCAGGGATATTTTTGGGGTACTTTTCAAGTTTAAATAATATGACACAAATTACTTTAAAAAGTTAGAAGGAGGCTAGAGATGTCCATGAGAAAACTAAAATTTTCATTTGCTTTGAAATGTTAAAGGAAGGTTAGAAGTTTGTAAAATTGTTTTTTTGGTGTTTTTAAATAGAATACAAGGTAATAAGTATATACAAAACATATTGCTTGCACCCTTTGAGTTCTTTTCACTCCAAGTTTATGACCCTTCTCTTGTTCAAACTTGTTCACCATCTCCAAGAAGTGGTCTAGGTGAGTAGGCTTCATCCACATTATTTCTTTATGATGGCAACCCTTATACTTTACCAAATACTCTTTGACTTGAAGGCATGTTTGTTTTGCATGAAATATGCTTTTGATTTCAACAACTAACTTATGTTCAACGGCATGCACTTCCGATCACACCTTTTGCTTTTGATATGGTCTTTGTTCATCACGCAAAGACAACTTTAATTTTGAAACATGAAAGGTCAGATGTGCCACACAATTAATCAGCAACTTCAAAGTATACATTTTGGGGTGTGGTTTAAATGCAAAATTTTGTAAAACCCCTTGATTTTGGCAAGGAAATGGGCCAATCCATTGGGCATTTTAAAATTTTGGATGTTCAACCACACATGTTGCCCAATTTCAAACTCCACATGCCTTCCTGTTGGCATGTTTTTCATATCGATTTTGGACTTGCTTTAAGAACTTTTTTTTTCAGGTGTATAATTTTTCACATTTATTGACCATTTTCACAACTTCCTTAGAATGATCCCTTTGTCCCATGGGAATGGCTAAATCCATTGGCTTACTAACTTTTTTCCCCAACGCTAATTTGAACAAAAACATCTTTGATGTTGAATGTGTTGTGGAGTTGTAACAAAACTCCACTAGACCCAAATATCCACCTTAATCCTTTTGATCAATGTTCACATAGTTTCCTAACTATTGATTCAACATCCCATTGACATTTTTGGCCATTAGTTTGTGAGTGAAATGTTGTACGAAAAACAATTTCATCCCCGCCTTTTGAAACAAATGTTTTTAAAAACTTGTCATAAAATTGGCATTTCTATCACTTACAATGAATTGATGCATTTCATGGTGCTTAACCCACATGTCAAAGAACAATTTTGTTTAATTGAAAGTTGTTGTGGGGGTGAAAACATGGTTAAATGGTTCAACAGTGACATTTGAAAGTCCATAATCTAACAATAGCAAAAAAAATTATAACAATCATGTCATTTAGAACTTTTCAAAAAATAATAATAAATTAACTTTAAAGATTATATTTTTAAAATTTTAAAATTTTTTAATAGGAAAATTTCAATGCATTTCAATAATAAAATCTTCATTTGATGATGTTTTATTATTAATTTTTATTTTCACATTACTTTGACATTTTTTTGTAGTCCATATTTTTCATTTTTTTTGTGTGACAAACATATTGTTGTCATTTCAAAAGTCCATTACACATCCAAAATCTTTTTAAAATTCATCCAAAAAATTTATGATGATTCCCATTGATGTCTATGACAACATGAATAATTAAAAAATTAACAATGTTAATTTTGAATATGGATTTAAATTTTACATTTGTATATAATCTAGCAAAATTACAACTGTGACAATCCAAACAATCCATCTATCCAAGGGTGGATAAAAGCTTATTTTTCAAATCCTCAAATGCCCTTTGTTGCTCTTCTTTCCATTCAAAAGATAACTTTTTTTTTAGAAGGTTTGAAAGTGGTTTCACGACCTACAAAAATCTTTTTATAAACTTCCAATATAATTTGTTTAGGCTCAAAAAGGATTTAATTCCTATGATCCTAACTAGCCTTTTCCAATCTCTTATGGCTTGTAACTTTTTAAAGTTGGGCATCACCCCTTCCTTTAATAAAATATGCCTTAGGAAATCTATTTCTTCTTGGGCAAACTCACATTTTGCCCTATTAGCAAAAAGTTTATTTTGTAAAAACTTACTTAAAACATATTCCAAATGTTTCATGTGCTCTTCTACAACCTTGGAATACACCAAGATGTCATCAATATAAACGATCATGAACATGTCCAACTTTTCATAGAAAATGAATTCATCAAGGTTATGAACATTGATAAAGCATTACATAACCCAAATTGATCATTAGGAGTTCATATGAACCATACTTGGTTTTCATAGTTGTCTTTTCAACATCCTTGTTTGTAATGTCAATTTGATAATACCTTGTTTTGATATCAATTCAATAAATCATCAATGTGAAGTAAAGGATATTTTTCTTCATGGTTATTTTGTTCAAGACACAATAATTAATGCACATCTTCAACTTGCCATCCTTTTTATCAACAAATAAAATCGAGGCACCATAAAGCAACTTATTTTGCCGAATATATGTTTAACTAAAGAGGTCATTCAATTATTTTTAAAGATCTTCTAGTTCTTGTTGGTTTAACTTATAGGGTGCCTTAGATGGTAGGGTTGACCCAAGCACCACTTTTATCTTGTGGTCAATCTCTTTACAAGGTGGAAGGGCATTGGAAAGTTCATTCATTAAAACCTTAAAAAAATTATTGAGTGAATCCAAAATATAAACAAGAGGTTTCCTTACCCCTTGTGGCTTAAGTTCTTCTTAAGAGACTTTCAAAAATATCAAAATTAAAATAAGCAACTCAAACTCATTAGCCAAAGCAACCAAATTAATTCTTACTTCCACCAATGCATAATTATATTTCACATTTAAATTCATTAATTTAAAACCAACTTTGGCATGGACTTTTATTTTGCTTCCTTTGTGGAAGATGTCTACTTTGTAAACATCCAAAAATGTGTTTAGTACAATTACATGAAAATTATCCAAGTCATAGGGGGTGAAGTTCTCCAAAAATTGAAATCCTTTGCAAAATAGCTTGAGACCTATCGTTACGTTAAAGGAGGGTTTAACTATGCCTTGTGCCAAATGCACTATTATGGGATTTGCCACTAATTTGGTCTTGACTCCCAATCATTTTGTTACTTGTGAAGTCATGATTGAATTGGTCACTCCTAAATCCAAAAGACAAAACATCAACTTGTTATTTATCTTACATTTCAATTTTAACAAATTGGAGGCTTCAATTTTGTGGGCCCCTATATTGGCCATGAAACCCCCTAGGATAATCACTTTACCTTGGTAGTAATCACATACCTGAAATGGCTTGGGATAGTCCTTTGCCAAGTGCCCATGATTATCATAGTTGAAACACTTGACTTTAGTTAAGTGCCATTTGGCTTTTTTTTGGCCAATTCCTTGCCCCATGTCTTTTCCATGTTATTGTGAGGCCTTGGCTTACCATGGCCCCTCTTACATTTATACTAGCCTTTGTTCCCACTCCTTGGGCCGACATGCTAATTTTAGGTGACTTCATTTCCTATCTCACCCTTGGAACACAAAGGGCCTTTGTCCCCCATGCATTCCACCATCTTTATCAAACCCCGACAAATGTCTGTAATGTCCATCCTTTGATAGACAAATTTTCAAACCCAAGGTTTTAACCCATGTAAAAATATCAACTTTAATGAACTATTTTTTTAAAAGGACAATAGTCAACATTTAGCTAAAGTCTTACACGTAGTTGGCCAAAAAGCCCACTCCATGTCCTTGGGTGAGCTCCAAATACTCCATTGCATCCTTGAACACCAAATGGTGGAGCATGAACCTGTGTTTAATTACAACTTGAATTCTTCCCATGTCATGAAAATTTCAAGTAGGTTGGGTGTCTCCTACTGTTGACACTTCCAATAGTCCCATGCATGTTCCTTAAAGAATGTTTGAACAAATTGAATTTGCTCCTTGTTTGATTTGAAGTGTTGAATTTTGAAATACTTGCATTTCGTGCAACCATGGTTGCATTCTTTTCGTCTTCGTCTCTTTCCTTGCAAAGGAATTAAACAACTTTGCTTTCATGGGAACCTTGGCAAAACCCCTACTTGGAACAATGCTTATAACACCCAAACCTTATGCTTATTGGCCCATAATTTTTGCAACTTCATTGTGTTACAACACAATTTCGTTATGTTGCACCATGAAGGTTCAAAAGGTGCCAAGGAAAGCCAAAAATTCCTTGGATGGTTTTTTCATCCCATTTCGGTTTACTTCCTCCTTTTGTGCTTCAAAAAACTTGTCCATTTTCAAACATTTTAAAGCCTATTTTGATGCGCTCCCAAGCTCCTTCATGGATTCAAATGTGAGTTTAAACTGAAAATATCGAAAGAGCAAAGAGTCGGGGCATGCTTCTTGGCTCACAGCACTTTGGGGGTAGAGGGGCATGCTAAAGCTTCGAGATGGAACTAGGAAAAGTGACAAGCATCAACTATTCACACGAACTTGTACAAAACCAAACACAAGGTCATTAGTGTATAATTGGAACACTATTAGTGCTAAGACAAGCCACAGGCAAACTCAGACTCACAAGACTCATCACGACCTGGACTTGGGGGAACCCACCACCTTCCCCCTTATAATATACTATGTGCCTCTCCATGAGGCCCACATCCAAATGACATTTTGTCCCGGGATTCCCAAATGGGAGTCCCGAAATTGCTAAAACTAGGACTCCCACAACTTTGGGGCCCTATACCTTTGTGTGAAAACCTCCAATTGAGATGAGGTCTAACGCAAAGTTGTAGCCCTTGTTGAGAGTTTTCCAACGATATGTCGCACGCCATTTGCATGCAAGGAAATTGAGTCAATTCCTAACTTTTAATGGCTGGGAGTCAAATTACCAATTTGACTCCCGACCCTTCCTTTGGCTATAACTTGTGTTTCAAATGTCCAAATGGATCATGTAAGCCCATATTAAACATCTATGTTTTAACAATTTTTTTCAATGATATAAAAAACTCCTTAATCTATTTGGTTTTGACCCTTGTGATCGTTCTCTAAACATTTGGGAGTCCAATGAAACTCCAACTCCCAAAGTGGAAGCTCCTTTGGGAGTGTGAAGGTTCATTCCCTCACATTTTCTTTCACTCCTAGGTTTCCTTTCTTGGCCCGCAACCTTGCAAGCCCTTGCCTTGGTTGCGAGCCCAAGGCTAAGGTTGTAACATATTTGCTCTTTTTTTTCCTTTATGGGTTCATTAAGTAAATTCAACAAAAAGTCGCTTTCATTATTGGACTGCTCAAAAGAGTGCAAGTCCACATCATTGGTGGCTCCTCATTTGGGTTAAGAATTTTTTCCATTCCCTTGTTTTTCTTGGGAGTTGTGGGAGGTTTATTTGTTAATGAACCCTTGCTAGCTTCAATTCCTCCTTTCTTTTAAGCAATAGGGGAAGTTTCTTCTCTTGGGTTAAAGCTTTGTTTGGCTTAGCCTCATCCTTCCCCTTCTTTTTCTTATTTTTGTGGGAAGGAGTCATTGTGGTTTCCTTTTCCAACTTTTTAAAACTTTAAGCTTCATCTTCAAACAAATCTCCCTCCACCATGACTTTGCTTATGGTGGCCAATTCCTCAAAGGCTACATATTTTTCTTTCTTCTTTTTAATCTTATATTTCCTTTTTGCTTTAGGCTCCACCATTAGTGTTATGTTTAATGATGGTTGTTCTAAAATCATTTGCATGTAAAAAAACTACCTTAAAATGTTTGGAGGTTTTTCCAAAAACTCAAAAAGCTTGTTTTAATACTAATTCTTGCACTTGGATTTGCTTCAAGGTTCCCACTTTTGATCTCACTCCTTGTTAAACACCTAAACTAACTGCACATGACAAACCACGCACTAAATGAGTTCTAACACTCAAACTTGTTTCATAACCTAATGTTAACCCCAACCTCTAGATGGATAAGACTCAACTCGATGTAAACTTCCCAAGTGGTACAAGGCTTTGTTGCTCAAGATTACCATTTTTCGTTTTTCCACCTAATCCCAAACTTGTGTCTAGTTCAAGGACTTGATGGGCAAAGGACATTTCCTCAAACCCCTTTCCTCAAACTCTGATTCACCAGCAACTATGCAACTCATGAGTGCTACCAAACTAAGAGTCAAACCTGGTCTAACACTTACACTCACAACCCAATTTGCCATGAAGGCCATCTCACAGTGGTTCAAACTTGTGCCCCAACTAGACAAATCTTCCCACTTGAGGGTCCACCTAAAAGGGTATGTCATATAAACCCAAACAAGGGAGATGGGAATGTATCTTAAGTATTAATTGAACAATGGAGTGTTGATCTAGAATCGACACTATTATAGGGGCATTTAACAGACAATTGGCAAGCAATTTTGTTCAATAAGATTTCAATACACAACACACATTATTAATGTGGGTAGTTGATAGGTATTGTTGGTCAAGATTTAAATATGTTGATCCAAAAGTCAGTACCAATGTTGGGCAGTTTTCATCTGTTAGTTGAAAATCAGCGTTAGTTTTCAAGTCAATTTTTAGTGAGAATTGACCATTGAGAACCAAGGATGAGAACTGCTATGAAAACCAGACTGAAGGTTCTCATTGGAGGTGAGAACCGCCCAATGAAAATTGCCCAAGCTTTCACCTGGTACTGAATCTAAAAATTGGACCAGTTCTCACATTTTGAAAAAGGTCTGATTCTCAAGGTAAGAAATAAAAAATAAAAAGTTCATGTTTAAAAATAACTAAAGTTACCGTTTCTAGAGGTGATTGCCATAATAAATGAAGATTAAGCCAGGTTTGGCTAGAAGCTCAGTTTTTTAAAAATCCTGCTACTTTTTAGCTACCTCTAGAAGCACATTGTTAAATTAAAGGTGCCGAATAATGTCTTTTTTCCCTTCTTTTTTGGAGAATTTTTGGAGAAAAAAAACCTTTGGAGCTTGTTGCAGGTTATTTTCAGATTTCGTGCAAAAAAAATGCTGATTGTAAGAAGAGAAACACAAAAACACCAAAAAAAGTATATATATAACAAAAAACCATGATTTGTGAGAACCGTCCCTGAAAATCAACGATTCAAAATTCTTTGAGAACTGCTGAACCTGAAAACCGCTTAACCAGATTTTCTTTTAATTTCTGAAAACCGGGGCAATTATCAGAATGGGGAAGAAAGTCTTTATAAGAACAGGGGCGGTTTTCAGAACCTGCCCCAAAAACCAAAACCAACGATTCTCACGAAAAAGTGAGAACCACCAACACTGGTCAGTACGTTTCCATTCACCAGCCAATACATAGAACCGAAGGTATTGACAAAAGTGATTCCCACCCAATGACAGGTTGATTTGGCCTCCATGTTTTATGTTGAAAAAAGACCTGCATAGTATTATATTTTTGGAGTATAACAATTTAAGTGTAGGGCAAAGCAAGATGGAAAATATTATCATGAACCTAAACATCATTAAATCACAAGGGGCAGCAGTAGGGTTTTTTTTGCAAATTTGTGATGTAGCTGAAATGGCAATCATTCATAAGATGATTTAGCCAGATTTGGCTACAGACTAGATATGAAAGTAGAAAAAACCAGAATCCTTCTATATTCTTGGCTACCTGCTGGAACTTCATTTTAAAAATCTGACAATTTGGGAAAAAAAAATTCGAAATCTGGCAAATTTGGCCATTTTTTCCATGGAATATCCTTTGTATGGGTTGAAATCATATTTTCAAGTCGAAACTTGGCAAAATTTCGCCAAAACATAACACTGATGCACGTGCCGTCTTTTGCAATAATAGGTGGATGGCCAAGATTTTACCACCACATACAAATGGAAAGGATTTAAGGTTCTTATGACCATTTTTAAAAGCAAATTTGGTGAGCCAACTAAACTGGGAGGGATCTTATAGCAATAGTTTAGGCATCCTTTCCCACCCCCTCTTAATGAGTAGGTGTAAAATCCTGACATTCACAGACATTACATGCCCTCCAAATGTACTGCAAAATTTTAGAGTTGAGGTGCACCCCAAATGCACTAGTAAATTTGTCCGAAGTGCTTTCCTTGAAGGACATTATGAGGACTCACAATTGGATCTTGAGATTGTCAGAATTACAGAAAGGATATAGACTTTTGACTCAATTCTACAACCATATACCTCTACAGACAAGAAACTAGTTGGTCCCTTCTGGGACCTGGAGTGGAGGTAGGCCTAACGCTGTCTTTTATTGACTACGTCCGTCTCCCTCTCAAGTAGAGTAGCACTCCTCCTGCAGGACTACTTACCCCTTTCCGTACTATGTAAGTGGATATAAGGATTGGAAGTATGTAAGTGCTTACTTACCAATGTAGGTAGGTAAGGCACATGTTGGGCTACTACCTGGACACAAAGACCTGATCCAATTTGTTTAGAGTAATTTGAGGGCACATTACACAACATATTTTTCCTCTTTTGTTTGTGCAGGCATTTCAAACAATGAAATGCTCAGTACAGTGGGCATTCCATTTTTCAAAACATCTGGTTGGTTGTTTTGTTTTTTCTGTGATAGCCACTGAAAGAAAAAAATTGGAGCATGTCTTCATGATTATAGGAAAGCCCTTGGCCACAGGCTTTACTGGAATTGGGCCGGCAATAGTGCAAAGTTCTGCCCACTGACAGCTTTCCCCTATACATATTTATTCACACAGCCATAGTTTTTGAAGAGGCTCCCAATGATAGTTTTATGAGATCCAAAGGAATAAATGGGTTGCCTCACAACGTTGAGCAATGGTCATACCCACCATATTTTTTGGTTGGAATTCAATTATGGACAATAAGCTATAAGCTATTATAACACCATACTTTCAAACTGAAAAACTTGACCACAATTCCTTCTGAGCATGAACCTCTGGAGTCTGCACCACATGTGAGAAGCTGCTGTTCCTCACATCAGCTTGTAGCCAATGTCGTTTCTTCTTTGAGCTTGGTTCTGCATAAATACCAGATTTTTTTCTGATCATTTTTAGGTGGTCTATAAAGCATTATGTGACATAGCACCCATCACTGCCCCATCCATTGGAAACCCGTTATGACACAGCTTGGATGAACCACAATTGAGATCCAAACCCTCCTGCCCTCCCTCTTCCCCAACCTGGATAACTAGCTAGGTAGTAGGTACCTGATACCATAGGTAAGTACCTAGGGAATGTAAGTGGTTACTATGTAGATATATAAATAGGCAAGCCACTTGATGGCTACTAGGTAGGTTGATGCATGTGGATGGTAAGTACATTAG
>Ga0209208_10008647_pt1 | contig 13539 bp, 10 predicted proteins | sample S1TSphfallax_3_FD_187694 | JGI IMG/M metagenome (GOLD analysis project Ga0209208, IMG submission 187694) | Host-associated microbial communities from peat moss isolated from Minnesota, USA - S1T2_Fd - Sphagnum fallax MG (SPAdes) (version 2) | ecosystem: Host-associated > Plants > Peat moss >...
GAAGGCGCTCCCGGCTTCCAACTCTAGAAAGGGGTAGAGGGTCGAGTTGGGAGCCCAGGGATTAGACTAGGAAGAGGTATTAGTTGATCAAGCTTGAATCTGCACCAAAACAAACCACAAAGTGGTTAGTTCACATTTCCGGGACACCCTTGGGTGTTGGGACAAGCCACGGGCACTTTGGACCACAAGACACACCACGGCCCGGACTCGGGAGTATGCCACCACCATACTCCCTATAGTATACTCTGCGACGCCCCGTGGGGGCTACATCCAAATGGCACAAATTCCCGGGACTCCCGAAATGGACTCCCGAAATTGTCCCGAAATCGTCTCGGGTGGAGTCCTGGGACTTTGGGAGCTCATAACTCCCGACTGCGAGCTCGGATCGCAACGAGGTCTGAACCAAACTTGTATCCCTCGTCGAGATCTTTCCAACGACGCATCGCACTTTCAATTCGGACTTTGGGAAGAGGTCGATTCCCGACTTTTAGTGGTCGGGAGTCAAACTGGCAGTTTGACTCTCGGCCCTTCTTTTGCCAATAACTTGGGCAACAGATGTCCAAATGCCCAATGCGAGGGCATTTTCGATATCTACGCTTCAAGACCTTTTCAATGACACCAAGAACACCCCAATGCGAGGTGTTTTGGGTCCTGTTATCGAGCTCTAAACATTCGGGAGTCCCGGAGGACTCCAAATCCCAACTTTTCCAAGTGTTGGGCTTCACCCCCCACACTTAGCCAAAGTAGGGTTGTGACACTTTGAGCAAGTCAAAAACTATGTTAATGTTTTGGATGTGGCATATCAATGGATAACATTAGATGAAGAGACCAAAGATGATACTACCATAGAAGGAGAAGTTAGGCAAGTCAAGGAGGAAGGCAAATCAATTGAAGCAATTGAAAAGGGGAAACAAATTCCTAAAAATGTAAATATAATGGATATATTTAATGAAGATGAGGCCATTCCATTCTCACAACTCTATTATTAGAGTGCAATCAAGGAAAAACCTAGTAATAAAAAACATGTACAAACCAAGTGGGAGCATTTGATGAATAAACTAAGGGATTTTAGAGGTCAAAAATTGGTACATGAGGAAAGGGAGTAGAGATTCGAATGAGGAAGCTTATTTTTAGGGTTATGCCACCAAATAGAACATCCTACACTAGCAGAAATAACCTGTATTAAACCTTATACGAGGAATGATATGCTCCACATGATGTTAGAAATGGAGTACATTATGCCAGTGGTTCCTGCTCCTGAGATGTAGTACTTGGTGCATTGTTTCCAAATCTGTCTACAGGTAGGAGTAGCACCACGTATGTTGGGAGCACACATAACAGAGGACTAGTTTCTTTACATGTGGGCAATAAATGATATGGAGTGGAAAAAATATTTGGCATATAACATTGTGTGTTGCTATATCCAATACCATCAACTTACAGGATACGGTGCCTTGGAATTTGAGGTAGGGTGTTTAGGATTCTATGTTTTATGACATTATTGTAAGTTGGAGATTTTATATGACAATTACTATTGTGGTCATCAAACCTCTACATCTAGTTGACCCATTTTTGTTATGACACAAATATAGACTATACTAGACCATGTCGGGAGTAGAACCAAGGATCAACTCAAGAAATGGGAACAAATCACGAGTAACAATTAGGAGTTAGCTTGCCTCACTGATGTTGTAGATCACACCATGGTTTTTATTATTTGGAGGATTGCCGAAAACAAACTGAACAAATACCCTATTCAAGAAGCACACTTGGGAGTCGATAAATTATCTTTATGAACAACTATTTTAAGGATGTGTGATGCACCTCAAAGTTCCTTGATGGATTCAACTGCGAGTCTAAAGAGGAAGACAACTAAAAGAGACGGAGTTGGGGTGCGCTCTTTGGCTGGCAACATTTCGAGGGTAGATGGGTGTGCTGGAGTTCCAAGATGGGACTAGGAAGATTAACAAGCAAGTCAATTACTCACACGAACCTCCACAAACCAAACAACAAGTTCGTTAGTGCATAGCTGGAACACTTTTGGTGCATGCACGAACCATGGGCAAACACAAACTCACAAAATTCACCATGGCCCAAACTTTGGGGACGCCACCACCTTCCCCCCTTATAGTATTTTCAGTGTCTAGCCATGAGGCCGGCATCCAAATGTCATTTGTCCCAAGACTCCCAATTGAGAGTCCCAAAATTTCAAAAATTGGGATTCTTACAACTTTGGAGGCTCATAACTTTGTTGTAGACCTTCGATTGAAGTGAGGTTTGAAGCAAAGTTGTAGCCTTTCATCAAGAGATTTCCAATGGTATGTGGCATGCCACCTACACGCCAGGAAGTTAGGGTGATTCTCGACTTTTAGTGGTCGGGAGTCAAATTGACAATTTGACTTTCGACCCTTCTTTTGGCCATAACTTGTGTTTTAATTATCCAAATGGATCACACAAGCCCATTTTAGACATCTAAGTTCCAAGAGATTTGCAATGATATATGGAACACTTCAATCAAATGAATTTTGACCCTTGTAATTGCCCTTTGAAGGTTTGGAAGTCCATTAGGATTCCAACTCCTAATGTGAGAATTCACTTGAGAGTGTGGGGTTCATTCCCTCACATTCTCTTGCACTCTTGGGAGCATGAAATGTGATTCCCAGGCTTACTCTTGGCCCACACCTTTACAAGCCCTTGCCTTAGTCGCGAACCCAAGGCTAAGGTTGCGACAACATGGCACTTGGTCGAAAAACTATCCAAACAACTATGTGTTGGTAAGATCACACATTACCAATAATGTCTATTGCACCCTATGAAGATTAATCAGACTGGAAAATACCTTTGAAGGCAATGGATTACATGTACCAAGGAAGGAACTTAGTTTTCAAATAATGAAATTGACGACTTCTTATCTCCAACATAGTTGGTACTTTATGCCAAATCAGGATGTCCTAGGAGTTAGGGATATGTAGTGAAGTAGGAAGATAATTGTAAAATGTTAGAACTATTGCAATTGTGTGGGGACATTACATCATTAAGAGGGGGAGAATGTAAAGGAAATACTTAGGCATGTCAGCAAAGTAATATTATTAGGAATACTAAACAGAATCCTAGCAAATACTTTTTGAACTATCAAAATGTAATAGGTCGATAGGTCCATGTAAACTAAGCTTACTATGTCAACATGACAGATAAATTATCGTAATTGCATAATGATATGACATGAAGTAGTTACAACTACTTCTTATAATAGATAGAGGGCATGTCAGTATAGAAGTGAGTCTATCACAAGAGATTTTGTGGGGGCTTGTTATTTGGGTAGAAACAATGAGGCTTGTTTGGGAATGAAAAGACTACTTTGTGGATGGAATGTATGGACATTTTTTTATGAAACTTGAACATTTTCTTTTAATCATGATATATTGATTTTGATCCCCATTAATTTTATGATGTAATAAATTGTGTAGTTTTGGAATAATGTAAGGAAATTCTCTAGCAATTTAATTGTCTTAGTTAATATTTTTAATTGGTATTTATATTAATGGAGTAGGACAAGAGTCCAAAGTAGTGCAAAAATGTATCACTAAAAATTATGATATAAGAGAACATAAAAAACAAGTAGCCACATGATGTCTAGGTTCATCTTTGATTATTTTCTACATGTCAAATTTTCTTAAGGTACCAACCTTTTTTTTGGTGCAAAAATTTGCATTGATGCAAAAAAATAGTCAACATTGAAAAAAATTCTAATTAAAAAAATAAATCACCAGATCTCTATGCATAGTTCAAGTAGATAGCCAAATATATATAATGATAGTTTTTTTTCTTTCATATTTTTAATAACCAAGTTTGGCTAAATTGTCTTATGGATGATTAACTACATCCGCCCCCACGCGGTTAATTACTTATCTAATTAATATTTGTCACACAAGTTTTGCCATAATTTTCATTCTTTTGATATTTTAAAAATTATTTTACTTCAATGCTCAATGTCATATACCATGAAATTAAAATCTTTTTAACATTGAATTTATGACCTTATAGTAAATCAAAACCACACCATAGATGGGTGGTTAATGCATTATTGATTTATTGAAATAGAAAATGGACTCTATCACACAAGATGTTATAATAACTATTCACATGTTTCTAAATAAGGCCTCACATTAGTTCAACATTGGGTGCCATCAAATTCCATGAACCTATCGTAAACCTATATGAACATAAAGGCATGGAAACACAACCAAGGCTATTTTAACCTTAACAAAAACATGTATCCACATATTTTCATGTTCATTGCAAAATTCATACAATTGTTGTTTGAAGTTGGATAAGGAAGTTTACTAGTTTTTAAAAATGGGGTTGTGATTTGGTGAATCATTAAATACATAAATAAAACTTGTAGTAGAAAAATGTCATATTGGTATGGTGTGGTTGTAATTTGATAGGATTAATAGTTTAATATGATGTAACTACCTAGTAAATATTAACTCTTAGTTCATTAAAATATATTTACAAAATAGGGATAACAATGATGAGTGAACTATTAATTTTCAAATTATTAACAAAAAGTTCACAAACAGTCTACATAGGTATTTGCAAGTACTAACTAAACCTAATTATGCAAAACTTGGTTCCTTGTAGTTGATTACACTTCAACTTCTATTCGTTTTGCCACACAAATTTAATGCTTCCAAAATTCCAAAATTTGGAAAGAAAAATGATGTAGACCACTAACAAGGAAAGGAAATGTTGCCCCATTTCCTTCCAAATCTTCATTTGGAATAATACAAATTCAAAAAAACTACCATATGTCTCAGTTTGAATAATTGTCAAATAGTTTACCTACTAAGTCTTTATGTTGCTTACATATTCCCCTTATAGTACCTAAGGAGTTAAAATATGTAATATTAAATTAGGTGGTAACGTGTTATAAATTAATAATGGTTTATATATGACTCACAGTGAAATCATCATCAACAAATCATAACACAAATTAATATGCATGATTCAAGATAGGTGCTTCATTGGGAAAGTCATGACACAAATTAATGTGCATGATTAAAATTGGATCAGTCATTAAAAAAATCATCCCATAATTTAATGTGCATGATTAGTCACGTAGTGAATCACAAAAAGTGTAAGACTTTAAGTAATTTCTTGTTTAATTTCATTTTATTTAGTATATAAGTGGGTGTTTAGGGCTTATTGAGGACATCTTCACTCAACTAAAATGAAGCTTGTTGTATAATTTTAAAAGTTTCATAGAATAAATTTGAAGATTAATAATTAGAAGATTGGTGAAAAGACGTTCAATATTTTATGCATAGTTTTGTGAATGTGTAAAACCCATGATAAGAATTATCATTATGGCATATTATATATGCATAGAAGGTAGATATGTGATTAAATGCGTGTGAGACAAAAAAAAATAGACACCCATAGCTATGCAACAAAAATACGTAGTTCCAATCCTTCAACCATTTGTTATTCCACATGGCCTATTAAAATTGATATATGAGCATTTCCATTGGTGCCTTGCACAACAATTTTTGGATGAAAAATAGTGAAGTCTATGTCAATTTGAGATCATAAGTTGGCACTACGACAATATATATTTACATGACAAGATGTAATGGTTCCACAATATACTAACTAAATGATTTGTCAAAGTGATTTTATTTATGCAGTGTCACATCTTTATTTTTGTTTTCATATTTATAAATGGGGCTTGAGAAACAGTTAATAAGTCATCTTGAATGTGAGAAATATTTTTGGGGGTGCAAAAAAGGGGTAATATATCCAAGTGTAGCTGTTCTGATAATGGAATTTATTTTAACTTTGAAATTTAACACTCTAAATTGTAAATAATTAAATTTAAAAACATGCCTAAGATGCTTGAAGACCATTTTCAAGAGGAGGCAATTAAAAACTTGTGCCTAGTTTCCTTGAATTAACTAGCATTGGTTTGCATTCATTTTCAACTTGCAAACCTTTGAACAAGTTTATAAGCAAAAAGGAAATGACATGAAATTTCAAATAATGAACAAAAAATCAACATGTACAACGACTTCATTCGAAACAAATCTACCAAATCTATGCATTCATGTTTCCTTGTCCTTAACATTCTTGTTTCTTGCCTCAAACATTTTGCATTCTCCTATCTTTGTTTTTTGCAACCAATTCCTACAAGGGTTTATCTCTTCCTTCACAAATATTATCACCATGGTGCATCAATACTAGATCTAACAAACCTATTCACATGATGAAACTTTGATGCCAAAATAGAAGTGGCATGAAACCTCAAGAAATCAACAAAAAATCAACATATATAGCCACCTCACTTAAAACATCTTTATTTTTTAAGAGACTATACATTCTCCAAACCCAATTCCCAACTACAAACATCAATTGTCAACAATCTAAAATACAAACACTTTAGAGCCACATTGACAAGATTTGTTAAAAAAATAGATGTCATATATGTAATTACACTCATTACAAACTTTCCACATAGAAATTAATCAAACATGCAATGTCCAACTCTATGGTCTTCTTTTCTAGGTATCATCCCACCTTTGCCAAAATCATTTACATTCATTGAACAATACATTTGCCTCCGCCCACAACCTCTTTTTAGGCTTCCATCTCCTTTTAAACCAAAATCTAAAAACTTATTGCATTCCCTAATGTTACAATAAATCCCTAGTATGCAATCCCTCTCACAAAAAATTCTCTCAAAAATCGTCATCCCCACCTGAAACTTACACACCCCAACAATCCACTTTGACTCTTGAACTTACTACCTTATCCATATTGCACAATTCCTCACAACAAATAAACAATTACAAAAATAGAATTCAAACCTCCCATCTCTATTGCCTTTTTAATGTTTTTTTAACAATTAATGGGACTTGGCAAACCATGTACCTAGAACTGTTCATCATCTTTATCCTTATGCACAATTAATGAACATATAAATTTCTATTTTGGCCCATCTCCACTCGGTCTAGTGTCCTGCGCAATAAAAGTAAAAAAAGGATATAAAGCTTCAAATAATTCTCCACAACCAAGGAAAAAAACCACAAATGCCCATCTCTTCACATTAACAATCAACAACCCTTGTCATAATCCCCTCGCACCATTTATTTCCTCCATTTGACCTTATCTCCATCAACATATTCTTAACACCACCATCATCACCAGATTTTCAGCCACAAACAACAAGCTAGAAAAAGAAAAGATAGAGTTGTGCTTGCACATTTATTAAAACTTCTCAAACGACATAGGACTGCCAATGCATCACCATCATTCTTCACAAATGCAAAGCCGAGAAAACAAGGGTCGTCATCCATCAGTAGCATTAGTGAAAAGCCTAAAACCCAAAACCCTAAAGTTGTTCAATAACCAATTAGACTGGTTTTGATTCCACAAGTCTACTACCAGTAGTATAATAGCATGTAACCAATAATTTGGATGAAATTTAGGATTTAGTGTTAAGTCAAAGTCCTCCAGTAATAGAGTACAACCCCATTTCCTAAGTGGATTGGAAACAAATATTCACTATGTTATTATAATTCAATTGAATTTTGAATAAAATTTTGGTCCATGAATGTAAAGGGGATATATATTCTCATAATGAGCTAGATATTAATTCTAAGCCTAAATCAAAACAAGCTTAAATTTTCTTTTTTTGTTCTCTTTGTGCTTCTTAAAAAACTGATTTTTTTCCATTTTATTTTTAGAGTATTTCAAGCATACATAAGCCTACTAGAATAAACAGAATTTCCAATCCTTACTAAGAGTTATCTACAATTCTTTCAAAATGATTCAAAATATGTTTCACAAGAGGTGGTCCAATAATGATATAATGCATTCAATCTCAATCATTCAAAATTCAGAAATACATCCTGATTCAAAACAGACAAAACTTCTCAAATGAATCAGAACTACTGAACAGTTTTTAGAATATAAAACTATTGAAATTTTCAAATTTTCATATTGCATGAAAGGTTGTCTCATCTAGTCTTTCATATTCCAAATTATTTTTCACTTTTTCCATACCAAAAAAATCACCTTTCACATTTGAAACATCTACAAATGGCAAACATATGAACTTTTAGGAAGGGATAGTATTTAAAAGATAGACCTTTTGGACTTGAAAAACATTTCCCAATTGAAACCATATGATCATGTTTGAGCTTTCAAGAGATTACACCTTTTGGTTTCCAAAGGTTTCTAATTCATAACATACCCAATGGATTTTGAAGAGTCTTATCAAGTGTTATATTATTATAGACCCAAGTTTGCAAAGGTTTCTTTCCAATTAGAAATTGTATCAATTGTTAGTTAAATCTTGAGGTCTTTGAATTTGCACATCCCCCATTTGTGCAAACATTTTGGGTAACCACAATTGCAAACATTTTTGGGTGATCACAAATGCAACAAAATGGAGCTTGAAAAGAAGAGAATTTTGGAGGAGAAAATATGTTTGGCTATAAGAACAAGCATAGATTGTGTCTGTGTTCACATCATATTATTATAGACCCAAGTTTGCGAAAGTCTTTTCCCAATTGTAAATTGTATCAGTTGTTAGTTACAATGTATTGAGATCTTTGGATTTGCAATTTCCCCATTTGTGCAAAACATTTCAGGTAGGTATTCACAAACAATTCCAAACATTTTTTCAGTAAATCACAAATGCAGAAAAAAGTGGAGCTTGAAAAGAAGAGATTTTTTGGAGGAGTTTTGGGAGGAGTAAACATGTTTGGAGATTAAGAAGTGCAGATAGTGCTTTGTTTTCACATGCAGGCATTGTGGTAGAAGGAAGAAGAAGGAGAAGGGTTTTAGGATGAGTAGGCAGAGAAATAAGTCCACATTTAGGTCTTGTGGATTAGAGGATTCAAGCTCAGATTCATGGAGTTCATGATTCCAAGAATGAAAGATTTCAGGATCTGAGGAAACAGCATGAGCAAGTTGTGAGAAATTAGGAGATGAAGCAATGCAAAAGCTTGGAAATTAAGTGAACTAGAGACGTTGTGGATCTTAGAGTCTGAAGCTCGGATTCATTGGTCACACATGACTCTCCAAGAATGAAAGATTTGAGGATGACTTGCATGAGCTTATGAGACAATTACGAGATTAGGCTGAGTGCAAAAAAGGGATTTATAAGTTTGGCATTGTGGATTTAGAGGAAGCTCATTTTCTTCATGGGTCACATCACATAAGTGCATGAATGAAGATTTGGATGAGGAAGAAGCAGCTTTTGGGAATTGGAATTTAGGAGATTTATTGAGCCAAGGCTGATTATGGTTCAGCAGAGGAATCGGCAGATTGAGAGATGGATAAGTCTGCAGGATTCAAGCATGAGGAAGCAACTGTATATAACAAGGGCAAAATTGAGAGGTTAATCATCTAGAGGTACTCTGCATTGTGGACTACATGAAGGTGCAGATGATGGACATTGGAGCAAGAATGAAGTGTGCCAGTGCCAGGTGTGGATTGGTGAGCCCTGGAGCCCTTGCAGAAGATGCCGCACACAGAGCATTGTCATCACGGAAGCTTGGCAAGGCTGTAGTGTTTTGCTTGATCTTCATGGCAGTGGAGACAGTAGGAGGGGTATTGGCAAACAGCCTTGCAATTCTTGCTGATGCTGCTCACTTACTGTCAGACATTGCTGGATTTGTTATCTCTCTTTGTGCAATTTGTGCAGCAGGATGGGAAGCAACCCCGAGCCAGAGTTTTGGGTTCTACCGGCTGGAGATTCTGGGTGGACTTCTCTCCATTCAACTCATTTGGCTGCTTACAGGTATCCTGGTTTACGAAGCAATCCGCAGACTATTTGATCCCTCTCAACTGGTGGATGGCCGCCTCATGTTTGGCATTGCAAGTGTTGGGCTTTTGGTAAACCTAGCCATGATCTTCATGCTTGGACATGATTGTGGGGTTGGACAACTTGGACATCATGAAAACCACAGCCATCAGCATCCTGCAGCAAGCAGCAGTGATCACATAACCCCCCACATGATCACCCACGACGACTACAAGGAAAAGAATCCCCACAAGAAGCACCACAATGACAAAGGAGACGGTACTAGATGCATGCAAAACTCCACATACATGTTACCGGATCTGCAAGAAGAGATTTTGTCAAATTAACAAAAGACTATAGAGATCCTGATCAGCAGCATGTCTCCACATGCTTGTGCTGCATGAGTGGATGAATGCTCCTCAATTTTTTTCTATGAGAAAACGCTAAACCTAAACGCTAAAAATGCTTTTCCATCGATTCTTCACCTCCAACTGCATGCTTTTTGCAGGGAAGCACGTGGAGCATGAGAGTCATGAGATGACTCACGCGGGTATCGAAGAACAAGAGTGCACTAAAGAAGATGGCTGCAATGATAGCAATCATGGTCAGGAATTAGGGCAGAAACACGGCGACGATGAAGACGGCGGTTCTACCGGCCACCAGTCTTGTTCCTCCAGGCTGAAGCAGGAGCCAGCTAACATGAATACAACTGTAACGACTCCGAGGATGCTGCAAGATTATGAAAGGAGCAGAAATGAGAGACAACAGATGACTAGTCACGACAATATCAACGTGCGAGGAGCTTATCTGCATGCGTTGGGGGACTTGATACAAAGCGTAGGAGTGATGATCGCGGGTGCACTGATCTGGTACAATCCAAACTGGCAGATCATCGACTTGATTTGTACCCTTTTGTTCTCGTTGCTGGTGTTGGCGACCACCATTCAGATGCTGCGCAACATCGTGGAGATTTTGATAGAGAGTACCCCACGCGAGATCGATGCTGCCGCTGTGGAGAGCGGTTTGTCTAGGTCAGCCCTTTTTTTCGCTGGCTATATGTAGCCAGAAAGCTATAATTAAAAATTGAAAAGTGTTAAAATCAAGTGCTTTTTGAGTTTTTATTAGCCATAATTCGACAAAAAATTAAGAAAAATCGCCACTATTCTGTAAATGATTCAAGTACATAGCCAAAATTATAGAAGATTTTTTTTGGTCTGGCTATATATAGTCAGAAAGATATATTAAAAAATTAAAAGTGCTAAAATATAGTGCTATTTGAGTTTTTATTAGCCATAATTTGGCGAAAATTTAAGAACAGTCGCTGCTATTCTATACATGATTCAAGTACCTAGCCAAAAAAAATAGAAATAGAAATAGAAATAGAAATATATATATAATTTTAATATTGTAGCCAAATCTGGCTAAATCTTCCTGTGCATCATTGCCACTTTGGTTAATCACAAAATTGAAAAAAAAAAGAAAAAAAAAACCCATTGGTCCAGGTTCCCTGGTGTGATTGCCGTGCACGAGCTGCACATCTGGGCCATCACTGTGGGCAAGACTTTGCTTACTTGCCACATTCGAATTGCAGCGGATGTGAGTAGTGATGAGATCTTGCACACTGTCACTGATTACTGTGAATGTGTGCACAAGATTACTCATTTGACCATCCAAGTGGAGAAAGATCGACTAATTAATTAACTAATTAACTTTAACTTTACCAGTGTTGGCCCAGTTATTGAGAAAATGGCCGGTTATCAGCAAGGGTCCGTGGGGGAGCAAGCTATGCATAACTAACTGACGCGTAAGGTCCGAGATTGGTTATGAACTGAATGGAGACCCTGGCCAGTCTCGGTTTGTTATTGAGAAAATGATCGATTACCTATCACCAAGGGTTGAAGGCAGAGTTCTTGGTAACTGATTGTACAGGTTGGTTAATGATTTGGTTAAGAACTGAACAAAGACCCTGCCTGTCTAGTATATATTCCATAAAGACTTCACAAGACCCTTGTGGGTCGAGTATTGCCTGCATGTTTGGTCCTAACATGTAGAGAATAAACAATAAAACCCCACTCCCTCCCTTCCAAGGGGACCCACTGGCAGAGACTTTTTTTCCTTGGCAAAAATTTCGATCTCAGAAAAATAAAATTACATATACTCATTGCAATTTTCCTTTGTTTGGAAGAAGTCACCAAATTTGGATTTAGGAGGTCAGAAATATAGGAGGATGCTTTGAATTTCTTACTTTCATATTTTGTTTATAGCCAGATTTGGTTAATGTTAAAATCCTCTTTTGAATGATCTTCAATGCAGCTGCATCACAAACTTTCGAAAACCACTGGGCCCTAGGCGTTGGCAACCAATGGTAACCCATTGCATTGTTTTCATCATCAAAGCAAGAGCTCAAAACTTAGTCTAAAGGCATCTCCACCCCACACCTGCAAACATGCCTTTTCATTAAATCTTGCAGCATGATAGTGTAAATCGTTCTGCGCCCCTGTATCGATGTCCATTTTGCAGTGGTCATTTTAACTCCTTTAAAATCTTTTTTCTAGTATGGATTTGGACTATTACTCATCCAGATGTAAAAATATAAATGGTCTTTGACTGTTTAAAGGGACTTTTTTGACGTTTGTGGATGGGGACAGTGATCATTAAAGATTATTCTATTTTAACATGAAGGAGCAGTTTACAGTTTTGGGGTGGAGATGCTCTAAAATTATGTAAGCCTTTAGACTTTATTGGCTCTGCCCAAGAGAGAGAGAAAGAGTAACCAATGCTCCAGAGTAATTTTTCCATTTCGTCCCACATTTTAAGAATGTCCACCAGGTGTACCATCTGTCAAATCTAAACGTCTTAAGCTCATTTTCTGAAAACTTCACCAAATATTTCTGTTTTAAACTGTTGCTGGTTTGAGCTTTGAACTAACCATAAGTGGGAGAGCCATTATATGTGGTGATTCCCTTGCTTTTAGGGGGGGGGCGGGGCGGGGGGGGGGAACGCACAAATATAAATTAACGCCCTATTCTCTGCGCAAATATAGGGCAAGTCAGGCTTGGCTTCGAGGTCTTTTTTCATATATATATGAAAAAATGCCAAAAGAAATAAAAATATTTTTTAATTTTCTTCCAAGAGCCCTGAAAACCATCAACAAAGCGGCTTGTTGGTTTCGCCTTGCACCAAAATTCGAAAAAAAGAAAATTAATCATGGCTTGCAGTCCACTAGAACAATTTGCAATTATTCCATTGATTCCTATTCATATAGGAAATTTGTATCTTTCATTTATGTGCGGAGCTCGCGCCCACTACTTGATGGTGAAAACACTTCGTCAGGGTTTTAGACAATAATCCAACTCTCGTTTACTTCGATGCCGCGGAGTCAGGAAAGTTTTTTGTGTAGGATAGGTTTCCGAATTTCGATGATGGCCGCTCCTTTAAAAGGGGGACGAATGTGAGGACTGATCTACTCAAGTAGCCGATGATAAACGGTGAAAGAAAGCCCCTGGGTCAGGATACAAACCATGTTCACGTCAGCACACGCCGGTTAAGCCTAGAAAATCCTAGACAGAACGTGCGGGTAGATGAGATAGGGTGACGACTATGAGGGCGAGTGCCTAAGAGACTGTGGAATGCGCTCGAGGATGGATGGAAAACCTCCCACAAAAGGAGCAACAAGGAATGTAGTCCTGGTTCTCTTCAGCCAAGTCAAAAATAAATAAAAATTATTT
>Ga0209208_10008648_pt1 | contig 13537 bp, 10 predicted proteins | sample S1TSphfallax_3_FD_187694 | JGI IMG/M metagenome (GOLD analysis project Ga0209208, IMG submission 187694) | Host-associated microbial communities from peat moss isolated from Minnesota, USA - S1T2_Fd - Sphagnum fallax MG (SPAdes) (version 2) | ecosystem: Host-associated > Plants > Peat moss >...
CAAAAGCTCATTGTAGCAGGAATTGAAGCTGGAGGAGATGGGTTGATTACAGACAGAAGTGATGGAAGAGCTTTTGTACTAGCTCTCAAAAGCTCATTGTAGCACGAATTGAAGCTGGAGGAGATGGGTTGATTACAGACAGAGAAAGAAAAGGAGGGTATGAAAATGTGCAAAGAGCGGAAGCCATGTCTCACATGGTTTTTCTCAAGCTCTTCTTCTTCTTCCTTGTCACCTCTTGTTTCCTTTCCTCCTTTTCTTTCATTTCTTTCTCTCCCTTCCTTACCCTTTCTCTAGTATCTGTGTGGATAAGGGTTTAGGGTCTAATTTCCAACCACCTTTTTTTCATTGGGTGGGAAATGGGTCTCCACTTTCCACCCACCGTTTTGATGGGTCACTTGTTCCTTTTACATTCAACCTTGCACAGAACAACGTTACAACAATAACTATGCAGTTGCTGGCCACTATGAGGAGTTGGAGGGTAAATGGGGTAGGGTTAAGGTTTTAGGGTTTAGGGCAAAGGTTAAGGTTTAAGGTCTATGTTAAACACAATTTTTGTGCACCCCCTAAAACCTTGACCTGAAGATTTTCAAAAGGGGTGTCACAATTTGTAATCATATAATGTAATTTGGGTCAATCCTCAAGTCTTCCACTCCTTTCTCCTTACTAAACTTTAACATTGTCTCTACATTATTATCCTTCATTACACACTACCTCCCAACCATCGCGTGTTTCCTGGCAAAGGATTTTGGGAGTCTGTTTCCGGTTGGAGATGGCGAACTGGGGAGATTGAAGAATTTCCCGTTTATCTATCAGGGATTTTTTTTGGTTCGGAGAACACAGGATTCTGAGACTTGATGATGATCACGATGGATTGAGACCATTTAGGGTTTAGTGCAGCATCCAACCTCCAGCTTAAGAATCCTGGCTTTACAGCCTTCGGTAAATGTGCTCTTCCTCCCCCCCTCCTCCTGTGTTCGGGGTTCTCTTCTCAATTTTTTTTGGGTTTAGGGTTATGGGTGTCACAGTGGCTGACAGTTTTGACTAGTGTGTGTTGTTGCGGTGAAGAGGAGATTTTTTTGACCTAGGGTTTCCATTCAGGAGCTGCAAACTGTAGACTAGCTTACTCGGCAGTGAAGGGATTTGAGGTTGCATGTGTGTTTATGGTTGTAGGATTTTAGGGTTTGTAATTAGGGTTTGCAATAAGGATTTGTAATTTTTCCCCCTTCATTACATGGTTTTGTTTGGTGGAAATGGGAATAGAACTGGGAGCCGATTAGCTTACTCGGCAGTGAAGGGATTAGAATTGCATGTGTGTTTATGGTTGTAGGATTTTAGGGTTTGCAATAAGGATTTGTATTTTTTCCCCCTTCATTACATGGTTTTGTTTGGTGGAAATGGGAATAGAACTGGAGCCAATTAGCTTACTCGGCAGTGAAGCGATTAGAATTGCATGTGTGTTTATGGTTGTAGGATTTTAGGGTTTGTATTTTATTTTCCTTCCTTACATGGTTTTGTTTGCTGGAAATGGGAACAGAGCTGGGAGCTGATTGTCTACACTGCCAACAAGAAGCTATGAACCTGGGGGGCGGCCTGAGAAAGAAATCATGACAAGCCTGCGAATTCTGACACAGCAGCATCGGGGTTTCTCAATGCACCAGCATGCCTCAGCCATGATCCTTGGCAAATCTGGCATTTTGATTCTGCCTTGGTTTGGACAAACAACAGCCTTGAAAAAGCCTCACCTCACCAAGAAACTGAATGTCTCTAGGTCATTCTTTCAAGTGCGATCATTCTCCTCCCTTGTATCTAGGGGAAGTGATGCAATTAGAAAGCAGACTGCAAGAGAGTACAATGATAGTCGGTTGTTGTTGCAGATGGATGATGAGCCACCATTTGGACTAAGGTCTGCTGCTGGCCTGAGAAATATGAGTCCACCAGCAAATGGATATGGGGAAGGAGGAGGAGAGGAAGAACAGCGTATGCTTCTCATAGATGGAAATGCTGTTCTCTACCGTTCGTATTTCAAAATCATGGCTAGAGTAGGATACGGAGGTCTCAAAGATATGGGTTCAGAAGGTGATTGGGTTCTGACAGTCTTCACATCACTCTTAACAATCCTTCGATTGCTAGAAGCCAGGCCGACACATATTGCAGTCGTATTTGATTACAGAGGATTGACCTTCAGACATCAAATCTTCAGGGGCTACAAAAGTGGGAGGGCCCCAACTCCCGACACCATATTGCAAGCTCTTGATTGCATAAAGCCAGCTATCCTATCCATGGGTATTACTGCACTCGAAGTTCCAGGAGTGGAAGCAGATGATGTAATTGGAGCTCTTGCCCTGAAAGCAGTTGCGGCTGCAGGAACAAAGGTGAGAATTGCATCACCAGATAAAGACTTCTTCCAGATTTTATCAGCCCAGTTACGTATCCTCAGATTTGCTCCAAAAGGGTCAGGCATTGTCTCCTTTGGCCTTGAAGAGTTTGCTCAAAAGTTTGGAAGTATTCAACCAGCACAGTATTTGGATGTTTTGGCACTCATGGGTGACAAAGTTGACAGCATTCCAGGTGTTCCTGGGATCGGAGAAAAAACAGCTTTAAAGTTGGTTCATGAGTTTGGGTCAGTTGAAAACCTGTTAGAAAGACGGAGTGAAGTTGTGCTTAAACGTGCACGAGAAAGCTTGATGCTTGATGAGGGTGCAATCCTTTTGAGTAAAAGACTACTCACCCTGAGGGTTGATCTCCCTGCTCACTTGCTACCATATAACCTGGATGATTTTGTTTGCCAAAGCCCAAAAGATCAGGGTGAAAATTTCATGAAGCTATTACAGGCCATGTCACCATATATTGACCCTTCAGTACCACAAGATCTGGAGAAGAGGGTACGGAAGATCTGGAAATCATGGCAGGTCCCACAGCAAGCTCTGGAAACCTACTTCTGACCTCCCCTCCATTGTTTAAAGCTTTTCTTTGCAGGCTGACTCTCAAGCAAAAAATGATCATTGTCACTAAGATGTGCTTGTCAGAAAATTCTTTATATTCTATTTATGAACTCTGAAGTGGACAATTTTGCCATTGGGTCCAGGTCTATTTCTGCACCGAGAGTTCCAAATTTTTGGAAATAATAAAAAACTTACAGGAATATTGTTCTTTTTTTCTTTTGGAAGCTGAAGTTTTGTTTTGATTTGGGGTCTTATTTGAGTTTGCTTGCATGAGAGATTTAACTGTCTGCTCTTTTGATTTCTCTTCCCATGACCCAAACTTATGAAAGGTACCTTTGATTAATTCATGTTTTGCTCATCATGTTCCTGAAAAGTAGATATAGAGCAAAAGTGACAGGTAATTGTTGGACTGGTTGAGATGAGTTCCGAGGTTTGGTTCCAAGTTCAGATCTGGTGTTGCTTCAAGTGGGAATCCAAAGCAATGGATCAATAAGCTGGAAGCAGAAAGTTCTGCCAGAAAATGTATGCTGGAGGGAATGCAACATGTCTTTTGCAAGCACTCTGAAAATTGGAAACTGAATCAAAGCCCTCCCCAGTATCAGGACCATTCTTAGGGCTGATAAACATGGGCAGTTGTGATATATAACTGTAGTTATATAAAAAATGGAACACCTTGCTATGAGAAATAGGTGTGGTTCTCAAATGTCTTTCAGAAACCCAAATTGATGGCCAAGAAAACCATCAGTTTTTTCGTGAAACTTGGTGGTTCTTTGATGGCTTTGAAATACATGGAACTCGTGGATATCAACTTGGTTGTAATGATACAATAGATGCCTAACTTGCCCATTCAATGGGGCTCATAGATGGTGAATTGGATTTTTCATAAGTATCCAAAAGTTCCCTTTTCTTTTTCCTTCCTCCAACCCAATATTGGAATTATCTTCACTAAAGCCATGGTCACCATATGGTAATGAGCTTCAGTTTCGAGAATTCAATGAGTTTTTTATTAGTTTGGAGGCAAGGTTAATGTTGGTGATTTTCATTGCAAAAGGCATTTGTTGAAGTTATGAACACGAGATATCCAATCAAAATATGAACCTCTTTAACTATTTAGCTAGTACAACATATGTGCCAAGGCTGTCATGAAGGTCATGATCCCCATTAGGTAAAAACATTTAAACCACATCTCTGACACTGGATACATCACCATGATATCATTAAAATTGATGAAACTCTGGTGATGTTAAAATTTGCTCACTAGGAAATAATTATTGTTCTTACTTTTTGTTGTGTTTATTGTTGGGTTTCAAATCTCGCTATTTTCAAAGTGTTAGGCAACAAGAGAATGGGCTTTACAAGGAACATGCATGATGTTGCTTTTAACATCGATTTTTTTTCATTAGTCTTTGTAGGATGTGGTAGTAATAGATGGAGGTGGAGAACAAGGTTTTGAGGTTGTTGATGATGGTACGGCACACATATTTGAAGTGCACATGAAAAGTTGAAAAAATAGGGAACTATTTGGAAGTCTTCCAATCACAACTTGTTGACACGAACCTTTTTTAAAGGTAATTAACAACCAACCAATAAATATGAATGTGAATAAGATCATGTGATGCATAATCTACCATAATCATATGTGTGACTTTGAAATTTTGACCTTATGCATTAGGTGTTGTAAAGGTCTCATTACTTACAACAAAACAAATGACATTATTGCAATGAAAAAACATGTGGAGGTTGAGCGTAAACATTGTTTAAATCGTATGAAGACCAAGCAACAAGTCTTTTTAGATTCTCATTGGTTGAGAACTAATTACTAGGATGCCAAATGTAAATCAAGCGCCATTTCTAATTTTGTTTTAACATTAATCTATTTCCAAAAAATCATGCTACAGATAAAGGTTTTGTGGAGGATGTCATATTGTTTGAGATCAAGGGAACTTTTATGCCATTGAGAATTATAAAATGCATTTGGTTGTAAGGATTGGTGTACAAATAATGCCCAATAGTTGTTTTCACATTTAGGAAAGTTTTTGTCAAAATGTGTTTGTCTACTTTAGTACAAAAAACTTTGGTTAAATATGTGCATATGTACATAGGCCACACTATGATTTGGTGTATACAAATGAATTGGTCCATATTTTATCTTTTTCATAATGTAAAATAAACACCAATTATTTCAAAACAACAACCAATTCCACCCCAATTTTTTTGTATCCATTGGTATAGGTCATGATGCATTTATGAATCCACATGACAAATTATTGATTGTGATCGGGATGTTGGCTAATTTTAAAAGTCCATTTTTGACTTCATAAATTTTATTTTTGTCTTTTGCAATGTTAATCATTTGTTTCATATTATAAAAATTTGAGACCTTTCCAATGTTTGATCATAGTATCAAAGTTATATAAACCAAAATCTCACCCCTTGTGAAAATTGTAATGTGATAGAAAAAAATGGATACCTTAATATGCTTTCACTTTACAACCTTGTTGCGGCAACTACTTGACAAGTTTAACCTAATTCAAAAGATTGTGGCATATGTAGATGATGAAGGGTCCAATTTGTAGACATGTGCATCTATGTTAAATTCAATTGTATCTTATAATGCATCGGGCATGTTTGACCCATTTCATGGAACATGCTTAGGGCTTACATTATCAAAAGCTTGTCAATATGTTATTACACATGACAAAGTTGCCTAAGGTTTTAATTTTTAATTTTTCAAGTTTACTTAGGTAGACTTTTAAAGTTGTATAACATGGTTGGAGAAAAGTGGCAAAGGGAAACAAACATGGGATAAAGCTTACATAGATTTTGGATTAGGTCCCAAAAAATTAAACATACTAATGGAAACCATGTGAATGGGATGTGGTTATTTGAATTTGTTGATTTGTTATTTTGTTGTGTTCAATTTTCAAATCTTGCATGAAGATGATTGTTTCAAGTTCCAACTATCAACTTGTTTTGGCTTATTGTGTCCTTGGGTTTTCATGTAGGTTTGTAAATTCTAGGTGTTATTGTTCTAGGATGTTTTGATGTTTTTTAAAACCATTGCATTGTGTTACTATTGTTAAATAGTGGCATAGCAAAACCATGTACCATTTCCATGAACTTGGGTAGATTGTGACACTATAACAACAATGTTGTCATTGATGGTAATTGGTTATGTGATGAACTAGACTTGTGGTCATTGGTTGTTTGGAAATGCCGTACATTTTGTCATTTCCACTTGTCATGAAATTCATGATGAGCTTTCACATCAAATTGTCCTTGATAACTTGACTAATTTGGAGATGTTTGAATTTGATTAAAAGTCAGAAAAGTATGGGTTCACATGAAATATCAAGTTCTAGAAGTGTTTTTGCCCTTCATTTTTTTGCAAAGATTTGATAGGAGAAAATATCATAAAATGTTAGCATTAATGCAAAATTTTAGGTTTGAAAACATGTGTCTAATCACTAATTATGAGAATTGTGAGCATGCAACTACTTTTGTTGTTGACTATGGCTCACAATTATTGTTGCCTTCACTAATGGAGGCTTGCAAATCACTAATGTTAAATGTAATTGATGAGCCTCAACTAGTGGAAGGATCAAAAGTTAACTTCAAAGATATGTTTCACACCATTTGAATAAATCCAATTACTTTGAAGCACCTTTTGTCAAGAGAGTTCAATGGATATTGCCATTATCTTGTTGACATAGACTACAAGGATGCATTGAGTTGGTGGCACATTGAACAACAAAAAATTCCTATAGTTGAAAATTTGGTGAAACACATTTTGAGCATTCTAGCTTCCCAAATCAAGATTGAAAAGATTTTTTTGATTGTTGGATTATTGACTTCATTTCACAAATGTCATTTTCAAACTAACAATCTTAACAAATTATTATTTTTCAATAACAACTTGCCACCAAATTCACGCATTGATTACTTGAAGCATGTAAATTTGGCTAATACATGTGATGAATGATTTAATTTGATAGATGAACTAGAGGCTAAATTTGAAGATGGAGTGAAATGTTGGGAGTTCCTAAAAGTGGAGGATATGAATTATCTGTCTCAATGTTACATAAATGGTAAGGCATGTTATTGAATTTTCATTAGGGGTTTGTTTTGTTGTTTTAAATTAAATGTAGATGATTCCATTTTATGGAAACATGATGGTGATGAATAATTGTCCACATGTAAGTGTTTTTGAGGGTAAATTGTTGTATGCCAACTGCATTCATTTGGTATGTGTTATGGGATGTGGAATGTGCATGTGTTTGTAGATTTGTGGAAATGTGATGGTGGTTTATAATTTCCTACAAATAAATGCTTCTAACATTTTTGTTTATTGTTATGGAACAACAATGACACCACCCATGAAACTTCGAGTCTAACATCATGTTATCCCATATATGACCTATGGTAGATCATGTAATTATTGATTTATTTTTGGCACTATAATTGCTTATGAGATTGATGTTGCGCATGGGTGAATTTCCTCAAGTGGCATGAAAATGATGAAATGCACGATTGTCAATGTTTTTGGGTGCATGTAAGGATTGTATGAATGTTGTTCTGTAATGGGAGTTGGTCATTTGGTTTCTCTTGGGGACACTTTTGAATTGGGGTTTTGTTGAAAATTGAAAATTGTGAGCTTAAGACATGTTTGGTTTTTTTGTTGGGAACAATTGTGGTTTTGTTTTGTTATTTGACACATTAAAAAATGGAGTGGAATATTAGAGGATGGGCAATGACAAATTTGCACATTTTTTGGGCATATGGAGTGGGGATCCCAACATGTTGGTGTTATAACCTTAGCCTTGGGCTCGCGACCAAAGCAAGGGGTTGCAAGGTTACGGGCCAAGAGGAGGCCCGGGAGTCATGCTACATGCTCTTGGGAGTGTAAGAAAATGTGAGGGAATAGACTCTCACACTCCCAAGGTAACTCCCACATTGAGAGTTGGAACCCCGGTGGTCTCCTAAATGTTCAGAGAGCAATTGTAGGGGTAAAAACCCAATGGATTGAAGAGTTTTTTATATCATTGGAAAGATATTGAAATTTAGATGTCGAAAATGGGCTCGCATCACCCATCTGGACGTCTGAAACACAAGTTGTGCCCAAAAGAAAGGTCGGGAGTTAAATTGGCAATTTGACTCCTGACCACTAAAAGTTGGGAATCAACCCAATTTACTTATGTGTAGATGACATGTGACATACCGTTGGAAAGCTCTTGACAAGGGCTACAACTTTGCTTTCAACCTCATTTCAATCTGAGGTTTGCACACGAAGTTATGGGCCTCCAAAGTCACGAGAGTCCCAACTTTGGGAGTCTCGAGACAAAATGTTATTTGGATGTGGGCCTTGTGGAGAGGCGCAGAGTATACTATAAGGGGGAAGGTGGTGGCTTCCCCCAAGTCCGGGCCATGGTGAGTCTTGTGAGTTTGAGTCGCTTGTGGTTCGTCCTAGCACCAAAAATGCTCCAACTATGCACTAACCACCTTATGTTGGTTTTTTGCAGGCCCATGTGAATAAGTGAAGCTTGTTAATTCTTCCTAGTCCCATTTCAGAGTTCCAACACACCCCTTTATCCCTCCAAAGTGTTGCGAGCCAAGGAACGTGCTCCAACTCCTTGTTCTTTTGTTGTTTTCCGTTTAGGACACACATTTGAGTCCCTCAAGGAGTTGGGAGCGTGTCACTATGGGTGATGTGGTTTTTTTAGTTTATAAGTAGATGAAAAGATGAAACATAAATTATCTTTGGGCTTTTGTGTGAATGTTGTTGGTTGGATAGGAACATTGTGCATACAAAAGATTTGCAAAATGTGTTGTGTGAATCAAGGGGATGTGGAATAATGGGATAAAACGGAACAATATTTGATATATTATCAAAATTTTCAATTTGGGATCTATTCACCTCTCCTTTTAATAGAAATGTGTTTTGCACCTTTCATATTAATTATGAAAATTTTGTGATTATTCCAATTAAACTTGACCTACAACTTGAAACTTTAAAATGAACCTTTTAGTGATAGTGTGGAAGGTGGGTCCATTTCATGAACCATGTTTTTCGTTCATCAGAGTTGTTTTATTTTGAGACAATGCATGCAATTTAAATGCTATACATATATGTCAAAATTTCAAGATTTAAGTATGAAAATGTAAGTGCTTTTATAAAATTTTGTTCATTTAATTTCTAGTTCATAGAATTGAAAATTGTTAATTGAGAGCAAATCTTTGATAGAAACCTTATAGGGTACTTCTATAAGGTATTTGTTAAATAACCATGTAAGATAATTGCCTTTAAGATTTTTGGAATATGCAATCCTAGCCTATACCTTCAATTTTCAATTTCTAACCAACCAAACCCATGCATTTCTTTAAATTTTATTTTTTTCAACAACCCAACCTCTCATGGTGTTTTTCTCCTGAAAAACCTAGGCATGGATTATATTTAATACCCACCCCACATTACTACAAACCTCTTGTCAATGATTTTTTTGTGGCATTTTTTGTTATTTAAATTTTTTTGAAAAGAAAATGGAATAACATGTTTTTGTTTATGTCTAAAATTCAGTAAAAAATCACCACTTTTATGAAATCAAAATGATTACATTAACCTTTGTAGTGGCGTCCAAACACTTTTTTTTGGTGTAAGTAATTACATTTCACTATTAAGGGTGTTTAATAATGAGATTAAGTGTATTGACCAATGCCCCATTCAATTGGTAAGTCACCAATTAGACAATCTCATTGGATACAAAAATTCAGATAGGTAAACAAAATAAAATTTTAGGAAAAATGTTCATTTCCAATTGGTTGGTTTTGATCAAACAAGTAATATTATGGCCAATGAGATAACACAAAATGGTTGATTAATGTTTATATTTTAATTTTTTGTGTAAAAGTGATGATTAAAATGCATCTTTCACACATCAATATGTGAATGAATATGTAACACTTACATGAGAGTACAAACTAATGTTGGGTGAGTATAAAAAAAGATGTGAACCAACTAAAGTTTCAAACTAGTTCTCACCTTGAATACCTATCACCAAGGGTGATATTACTTTTGAAACCCACTTCCCAATTTTTGTGTTGACAATTGTTCACTTGAAACCTTTACATATTTAAATTTTTTTGATACCCTATCATGATATTAAAAAAGAGTAGGGTTAGGGCTTTAATTAGTGAGAAATAGGTAGGGTTTTTTAAAAAAATTACTAAAAGAAACATTGCTAAGTTGTTGCAGTGATTTCCTCCTCATAATCTTACAGTGACTTTTAAGAAGTGTGGAGTTGGAAAAGCAGTTGAACAATAATGAGGAAAGGAGTTCATATGTAGATCAGAAAAACAACTTTGTAGGCTGTCATTTTTATTGTCTCAAGGGCGGTTTAGATGTGGGTCCAACAAAATGGACCAATCACATAAATTGGATCAAGGGACTTTATATGAGGATCCAAGACTAATTCAAGCTAGTTTGAGGTGGCATTTCAATTTTGAAGGGAAATTTAATTGGTCAAAATTTAAAAATGGAACTTGAAGGGAGCAAATGGTTTGGAGAACCAAGATATAAGTTAGGGTCCAAGGTTTTTTTTCTTTTTAAATTCATTTTTAAAATTCTTTTCATTGGTTCCTTTTTTTTCACTTATTGAAGTTGAAATTGTGAAAGAATGGAAGGCATTTTGTGAATTGAAGACATTGTTGAGTGCAGAATCCTAATTCTAATTTTTAGCACATCTAGCGTTGACATGGTTGGATTTGTAAATCCACTAAAGGTTGTTGCTCAAAAGAACACATTTCTAACTCTTGTAAATGCACAAAATGAAAGTGTTTCAGTAATGAAGATAAAAAGTTTCAATCATATAGGTTAAAACATCCATTTTCACAAGTTGAAGGAAATTCATGCTCATATTAATACTTAATACCACCAATATCTTGTGCATCAGCTCATCCATTGTGCGTGTAGCAAGAGAAAGAACATGAGAAAAATTGAAAAAAAGTAAAGAAAGAAAAACAAAAGTCAACCTAATCTTCTCATATGCAAAAATCACAATTTTATCAATTAGACCCGATTCCTTTAGACACATCCATTGTATCTTTTCCAAAAAAATAAATTAATGTGAAAAATGGTTCAATTCAAAAGTTTGATTTGCTTCAATTCAACCCCTAGCATTTTGGATCTTGAATTGTCATCTAAAGTGACCCTTAGAGCAAGTTCACCCCACACCCCCTATTTGGGCCTCTATAAAGTCGCAACATTTTCAAGTCCAACATAAAGTGTAACTAATTTTTTTTTGCTCTTTTCTTTTTCAATTTGTGATATAGCCAACACCATGACGATCCCAAAACAAATTTCACATTAATTGGTGACACATTTGTCGACAAATGTCAAAACACTAGTTAATAAACATAAATGTGTCAATGCTCTCCCAAAATCTTACTTGACTTGTATCAAAGTTCATATTTATTTAAGCAAGATAGTTATTGGGGTGGGTATGAAGTTCAGGTTCGCAACCTCCATACCATACCAGCTTGGGTTTCTCATGTGGTTATATTGTGTCCAATCCTAGTAGTTAAGGTTGCATCCAGTGGATAGAGAGCTAGGTTAGCCTATGTCTTTCAGGGCACTTGAGGAAGTGTTAGGATTTAGTGCCCACAATGCAATTGTTTCCATTCTTAATGTTCATAGCTATGTGAGATAGATGCAATCTTGTTGCTCAACTAGTTTTCCTTCAACATTCAATGAGGTATGTTTATTTGTGGAAGGAAAGGAATGAAGGGAACCCCTCCCTCTCCCTTCTCTTCCCTTAGTTGGGGATTTAAAGAAAGGATTTTTCTCCTACCCAGTCTGGAAGGATTGGCTAAGGAGGGGATTTAGTTTGCTCCCCCTCCATCTTTTAGTGACAATATCATACCAGTGTTCATATAATTTCAATATGAAGTTCAAAAAATTATACCAATTTCATATTCATATCCGACCCAATATTCATACTCTATTTATATCTTAGCAGGTGATACCTAAGTTCATATTCATAACAGTCTGCTATAAATAAAGGATGGGATCCTTCATACCAGGATCAATAAAATATAAAACACACACATATATAGGGTATATTGGCCAGTGATTAACATTTAAAGAGCTTAGGTCAGATCCAAGGGGAGGGCTCCATTGTTTTTGACATCCAAACAAAACTTGAATCCTTCTTCTTATCACATACAACACACTAACAATTGTTGAAAAATAGTTTAGAAATGAGAAAGTTATGGCTCCCCCAAATTAAAGGATCAAGAACTCAAAAAAAACAAGCCACCAAACACTACAAAACTGGTTTTTAAACACCCAAAAAATTCTTTGTATGTTGCTCAGTTGCTATATTAGTTCAAAGATGATTTGTAGAACTTCAAGTGGTGTTCCTTTAAACACTTTAAATTGTTTGAAATGAATAAGAAATAAGAAAGTTACGAGGTTTGAAAGTAGGAGGGTTCCAAAAAGAAAAAAAAAGAAAAAAAAAACGCATTTTATAAGTTAAAAAGCTTATTTTCTTCTTGTTATTTTTTTCATTACTCCTTTTCCTTTGCACTTCAAAGATGATTTCTAGAGCTTGAAGTAGTGCTCCCATAACATTTGAAATCACTCAAAATGAAGCACATATGATGAAGATATAATTAAATGTTATGTCATAAGGAGGCGATCGATGATGGGCCAGTCTACCCTAAACCCACACAACACTTGGTTGAAACCCATTTTCAGGCTATGGAAAGGTTGTATCTCATCCAAAGTATAGTGTACATGCAATTCCATTTCTATGGGGTGGACCTACTCGTATATTAGTTGCAGAACCCTCAGGCTGTCTGGTCTATGTAATAAGTGTAAGTTACAGTTTGCTTCTTGCAGACCTTGAGATTTGAGATTCTCCAGCTTTGCAACGCCAAATGATAAGTGGGTTTCGATCTGGACAACTAATCTACAAGGGGAAGAAGAAGAAGAAGAGTGTCCTGCAGTAGACAACAATATATCCATAATCAACTGACAACAACTAAATAATCTATATATATATATATAGATCACAAAAGCTCCCTCATTCAAAAACCTGAAGTCATTATTCTCTTGAACAAAGGCAACAAAAAGAATCATAGAACAAATACATACATACTATAGCAGAAGATCTCATAACTTGAGTGAGCTTTTCTCCCAATTAAAACAAAGCCAAGTGGCCATGTACAACATGAACGGGTTTGGAACCGAAACTATGTATGATTACTACATAGTTATAAAATCTATGTTCTTGGTTGTAAAATTATTCTCTCACCCTTCAATTGTTTTTGCAAGCTTCACCATTTTCCTACCATGAACTAAACACAAACAACACCAAAACCACTCCAAACCAAAAGCCTTTAAAAAAAAACAAAACTTCAACTCTAACAAACTTTGCATTCATACCATAATTTTGTACAAATGAAGGTGTTTATCAAGGTCATAAACACCCACTTATATACCAACCAAAAGGAAATTAATCAAGAAACTTCCTAAAGTTTATCCACCACATGGTTCCCCATGTGATTGCACAATTAATCACAAGGAAACATAATCACAT
>Ga0209208_10008651_pt1 | contig 13535 bp, 9 predicted proteins | sample S1TSphfallax_3_FD_187694 | JGI IMG/M metagenome (GOLD analysis project Ga0209208, IMG submission 187694) | Host-associated microbial communities from peat moss isolated from Minnesota, USA - S1T2_Fd - Sphagnum fallax MG (SPAdes) (version 2) | ecosystem: Host-associated > Plants > Peat moss >...
TTTCATGTTTTTATTTTTTCTATTCTTATTTTTTCTATCTTCATTTTTTTTCTATTTTTATGTGTTTATTTATTTATTTTCTTTTTCAAAAAGATTCTAGTTTTTTAATATGTTCTATAATGAAAATATTTATTTTTTTAAATTGTATTTTTGTTTGATTAGATGCACATCCCCTAGTTTTCCCCAAGGATTTCTTTAATAGAAATGGCACCTCGCCCGGCCCCCTGCAACGGCTACCCTGGCCGCCCTGCCCTACCCTGTTTGTCACCACAGACAAACAAACACCACAGGGAACGGGCAATGATTAGAAAAATCTTCTAGGCCTGCCCACACAGACAGACATACACTATTGCTTTAATATATAGGATTTTAACCACAAGTCCTCAAACTCATTGTATAAATATATCATTTAAAAATATATACAAATATTTTTAAAAAATTTAAAAATTGTTGATGTTGATGGCCCTTCTTATGTTTACAAAATGGTGTGGTAGAAATTCACCACCCAAAAAAAACAAGTTACATGATTAACATTTATTTTAAATTTTTAAAAAAATTAGATAAAATTTATAATGATCCAAAGATTAAACTTAAAAGTTTTCAAATAAAATTGATGTTGGAATTGTTTATGTGTTTAATGTTGGATTTATCAAAATCGCTTTTAAGCTTTTACTCATTAAGAGTAACCATAATTTTTTGAAATTTGTGATTTCAAATTTTTGGCAATATTTTTGTTGTTTACATTTTTTTCTTGAATTTGCACTATTTTTTTCCATTTTTTCCCAACAAAAATTGCCAAGTTTAAAAAGTTCATACCGAAAAAAACATGTTAATTATTGGGGGGAGGGGTAATCTAACTATTTAAACCAAAAAATTCACCAAATTAAATTTCTTTTACTTTTAAAAAGGAATATATATACATCATTAAAAAAATTAAATAATATGTTGCAATTTTTTTTTCAAATTTATGTAATTAATCATTTGTATTAGTGTATGCTTCATCTTGTTAAATGCATATGGTTTTAATGACTAAATTGTTATATTGACTATTTAATTAATACTTCTTGTAGCCAATTTTTGCCAGTTTAAAGGGGCAACAATTTTGAAGGAGTTTTTTGTCAAATTAAAAATATCGATTGTCAATTTTTAAAATATAATATAACGAGTAACCATAATATCAAAGGTTTTAAACAAGTTTCCAACTACATTATTTGTTTATAACCAAATGTGACAATCTTCTTATGGATGATTACCATTTTAGCACCATCGCAAAAATAAACAAAAAAATTGCACCTAATTGTATTGCAAAAAAATAAAATTTACAAAAAATGGATATATTTTATTACAAAATATTTAATGAAGCATTTTTTAATTGACATTGAATTTACAAATATTTTAGGTCAATTTAAGCAAAAATGAATCGTAGATTTATTCATGACATGCAATTTCAATTTTTTTTAACTTTTTAAATTTAATTTTTATAATTTATAATTATTCTTTTGAATACAATATTGAATAGCTTCAAGATGAAGTTTTCATTTATAGCATTTGAATAAATTTTGAAAAAGAAAACTTATTTTAAAGTTTGAATTTCTTAAAGAATTCATGTTAAACATAATAAACTTAAACTTGTTCACCTTTGTTAATGAAGTCTTGAAGTGGTTTGGCGGTTTAGACTTTAGTGTATTTCCATGAGATCTTGGGTTCATTCCTTGGTGGATGTGTGCATTAACATATCTCATACAAAAATAATTTATAAACATGTATATCATGGTGAATGGTGACAAAATCACCAAAATATAAATAAAATTTTGTTGTATGATGATGTGGCGCATTATTCCACATTATATTACTTGGGACTTCGTATATCCATGTCATAATTTTAAAATTAAAATTTATGTCATGTAATAGGTGAAATCCAAAACTACTAAAAAACATTTCACTAAAAATGTCCTAATCACTAATCCTTTTTGGCCAAAACCAAACAAGTTGCATATTAATCAATTTTGTCCAATTTCAGAAAAAACCTGGTGAATTTGGGTAGTGAAAAAAGACAAATGTAAGTACAATTGACCATGTAATTTTAATATTTTTAATTACGATGATTATGAAATTTTAATTATAATTATTGAATCAAATTAAGTTTTCTTATGTTCTTTTAGTTTTCTTTGATTTTGGAATTATAAAATATAAAATATGTTTTGCACAAAGTGAACTAATCTATGCTACAAATAAATAAAAAGGATCTAATTTTTTTTTGCATTTTGATGTTTTCATTTGGAAGGATGTTGAAATTTGAAATCTTTGATATGCCTTTAAATGGGCAATTTGGAACATGCCATTGCATTTAAATTGGTCATATTTGGGTGAGTCAACATGGACAAATAGGTGGTTATAACATACTTGAACACATTTTTATATTTAGAATAACCTTCATATTCTGGAAAAAATGCATGTAATAAATAGTGCCATGTATAGAATTATTAATTACCATTATGGTTCAAAACAACTTTTTTTTTATTTGATAAATATTTGTTGCATGCCTCTCAACTAATGTCAATCCTTTTGTCACGATGTTCCTACTATGGAGTCCAAGTATATACCATGTATGTTCATGAATGGCATCAGATCCTTCTCATCCAATCTGGTATGATCTTCCCATTAACTCCACCAACCTTGAGAAAATTAAAATTGTTGATTATGATTTCACATTGATTTAAATTTTATTTGCAATTTATTTGGATTTATTTGGATGGATTTTGAATCTTCACAATATGAACATACTTTTAAGTTGCTAGTTTGGTCAATGTTGTTGTCTTTTAATTGGTGAGATATGAGTTGGTGACATTAATGAAGCCCTGAACCCTAAGCAATATCCCACATAATATCCTAGCCCACGCATTGTGGTCCAAGGTACCTTTGCAATTATTGGATGATTATTTATTGCCTTGATAGCTTTAAAATGATGTCAATCCTTTTGTCGTGGTGTTCTTGCTACAAAGTTGCGATATATATGCGATATGTTCACATTAAGGATGCATTAAATCTTTTTCATCCAAAATTTGAAGTTGTTCAATGATTTTCCATTAAATCTACCAACTTTTCAACATAATTATAACTACTCAATAACCTAACTTTGGTTTAGATTATGTTTCCATGTTTCCTAGATTTATTTGGATGGATTCAGAATCTTCACAATATGAACATATATTTAAGTTGTTAATTTGGCAAATGTTGTTTCTTAATTGGTCATAGTTGGGTCAATGACTCAAACGAAGCCTTAAATCCTAAACAATATTGATCTTATAAAATAACCCAACCCACACATTGCGGTCCATGGTACTTTTGTAATTATTAAATGATTATTTGATGCCCTAATACTTTTGAAATGATGTTAGTCCTTTTGTCATGGTGTTTGTGCTATGGAATTGCAATATATATGTAATATGGAATATGTTCAAACTCAAATCCCTCGAATTGGGGTAGATTCTATTTGCATATTTAAATATTCATTTGGATGGAGGTTTAAAGGTTAAATGTTGTATGGGCTTTTACATTGGCAACTTGTCAAATGTCGTTCCATTTTAATTAGTCAGATCTCGGTGAATAAAATTATTGAAGCCCTAAAACCTATTTAATACCATTTAGAATAACTCAACCTTCATGTGGTGGTTCGAAGTCAATGGCTTTTATTGGATGAGTCATTTTCTACTTTAATACTTGCTAATTAATTTTAGTCCTTTTGTCGTGTTGTTTTTGCCATGGAATTGTAATATATGCGGTTTATGTGGATGATTGGCCTCAAATGCCTCTCACCCAACCCAATCATTTGGTTGCTGGTTTTCCCATTAAATTTGCCAACCTTGATAGAATTAAGACTATTGATTAGGAATTGGCAATGATTTAAATTATGTTTGCATGTTTATCCATCCCTTTATAAGTGGACTAAAACTTGAAATCTTTAATATGTAATAAAATATTAGATAATTCCATGCAATTGTGGTTCACAACACATTTGCTTATATTGGATGAGCATTTGTTGCCCTCTTATGTGTCAATAGATTTTAATCCTCTTCTCATGGTCTACTTGCAATGGAGTTCTAGTATATATATCAATAGCTTTATGAGTGGCCTCAAATCCCTTTCTTCCAAACTAGATAATTGTCTTTTAAAGTTTTACAACAATTAGCTATTGACTCAAAATTAAACTTGTTTACCTTATGACGCACTCCCAACTCCTTGAAGGTCCTTGAAGGATTCAAAAGTGAGTCCAAGTACAAGACAACGGAAGGGGGAGGAGTCGAGGCACGCTCCCTAGCTCACAACACTTTAAGGGGTAAAAGGGCGTGTTGGAGCTCCGGGATGGGACTAGGAAGAGTTGACAAGCTTCACTCACTCACACGGGCCTGCACACAACCCACACAAGGTGGTTAGTGCATAGTTGGAGCACCTTTGGTGCTAAGATGAGCCACGGGCAACACGGACACACAAGACTCACCATGGCCCGGACTTGAAGGAAGCCACCATCTTCCCCCTTATAGTATACTCTGCACCTCTCCACGGGGCCCACATCCAAATGGTTTTTCTCTCTCGGGACTCTCGAGTGGGATTTGGAGCCCCGTAACTTTGCAAGCAGACATCGGATCGAGGTGCGGTCTAAAGCAAAGTTGTAACTCTCGTCAAAAGTTTTCCAACAGTATGTCACACGTTGTCTACAACTAAGTAAATCGAGTTGATTCTCGACTTTTTTTGGTCGGGAGTCAAACTAGTAGTCAAACTTTCGACCCTTCTTTTGGCCATAACTTGTGTTTCAGATGTCCAAATGAACAATGCGAGCCCATTTTATATATATATATACGTTTCAAGATCTTTCCAATGATGTAAAGAACGCCATAAGAAATTGAATTTTGACCGTTGAAATTGCTCTCTAAAATTTCAAGAGTCCACCGGGATTCTGTCGCAACCCCACTTTGGCCAAGTGTGGGGGTGAAGCCCAACACTCCCAAAGTTGGGGATTTGGAGTCCTCCGGGACTCCCGAATGTTTAAAGTTCGACAGAAAGGCCCAAAACACCTCGCATTGAAGTGTTCTTGGTGTCATTGGAAAGGTCTTAAAGAGTAAATATCGAAAATGGCCTCGCATTGGTCATTTGGACATCTGCAGCCCAAGTTATGGGCAAAAGAAGGGCCAGGAGTCAAATTGGCAGTTTGACTCCCGACCATTAAAAGTCGGGAATAGACCTCTTCCAGAGCTCCGAATTGAGAGTGCAACACGTAGTTGGAAAGATCTCGACAAGGGCTACAACTTTGGTTTAGACCTCGTTGCGATCCAACTGTACAGTCGGGAGTTATGAGCTCCCAAAGTCCCGAGACTACAACCAGGATAATTTCGGAACAATTTCGGGACTCTAACTTGGGAGTCCCGGGAAAAAGAGCCATTTGGATGTAGTCCCCGTGGAGTGGCGCAGAGAATACTATATGGGGGAAGGTGATGGCTTCCCCCGAGTCCAGGCCGTGGTGAGTCTTGTGTGTCAAAGTGCCCGTGGCTTGTCCCAACACCCAAGGGTGTCCCGAATGCGAACTAACCCTTTTGTGGTTGGTTTTGGATGCAAATTCAAGCTTGATAATCTAGTCCCTCTTCCTAGTCTAATCCCGGGACTTCTAGCACGCCCCTCTACCCCTTTCTAGTGCTGGAAGTCGGGAGCGCCTCCAAGTTCCATTTTCCGCAATTCAACACATTTGGACCCTCCAGTGGGTTCAACAAAGAACTTAGGAGTGCGTCAGATTCCATCTCCCAAAGTGGGAGTTACCTTGGGAGTGTGAGGGTTCACTCCCTCACACTTTCTTACACTCCGGGGAGTATGTGATGTGACTCCCAGGCTTCTTCTTGGCTCGCAACCTTGTAACCCTTTTGCCTTGGTTACAAGCCCAAGGCTAGGGTTGCGACACCTTACGTGTTTAGGCATGTTCAATGTGATCCTATAATCATGATCATTATGGTTGGATTTACTTTGATCCATTTACAAAGATGCTAACAGTTGAAATGATATAGGTGAGTGTAGATATGGGTGAGTGGACATGGACAAATTAGTGGTCAAAATATACCATGGCAGTGTTCAAGTCGATCTATGTAAGCTTTAACCCTTTAGGATAGTTTGAGTTTTATTTTATTGATGATGGCTTTTATTTTGCAATTTAGATATGGCAAATAAGATGCTTGAAGAATGTTTGTTATATTTGTAATACTTTGGGTCTTGGGGTTGGTGTGATGTGTATTGGGTGTTTTTAATGTCATATACTTTTGGGGTTGACATTATCGTAATGAGCTACATTGGTGTGGGCATGGGTTTCAAATGTAGCCACATGTTCCACATGTTGCAGAAAGGCCTAGAATAATCCATGTTTCAAGCCTTAATGCATTTGTAGGTAGTAACATACATATTGATGGCAATGGGAGCACCTTAAGTGGACAAGGGGGTGTTAAAATTATGCAAAACCAACCAAATGCAAGGAGTGCATTGCATACAAAAAAAAAATTAGCAAAAAGTGGCAGCCTATCACCACTAGGTGAAAGACCTCATGGTGCATGGGCACACTCCCAAAAGGACTCACATTCCCACAAATGAGAGAGGTGAGATCACTCACCTAAAAGGGTTAGGCAATCAAAGATGCGACATATTGACATCTTGACCTAACTATATGACACATGAAATGCCACACAAGGAAGTAATGGGACACAATTTATGAAAAGTTTGAACAATAGTTTTACTACGACCCACCTTAAAGCCAAAGATTATGGAGATTTACTTAACTAAACATTTCAAATCCATGAATGCAACATGGAAATCCCAACGAGTTGTGAAAGTGGAGAATGCATGATTGAAAAATTGTCATGAAGAGTGTTGTAAATCATTGGTGACCTACTGGAAGACCCTAATTGCATTATGGAGAGTTCACACATGGTAAAAGTTTGAGCAATGGTACAGAATCCCATGGCACTTGGAAGGATGTCACTTAGACAGTCCATGGATTTGGAGGTAGCATGTTAAATTTTCATAACACAAGTTGGTTTCATGAACGAGTGGGGCAATAAATGGGATCGCATGTGGGCAATTTGAAAATGCCTAAGTTGGAGATTGTAATAATTCATTGTAAGTTTTTTTTTGGTTTACATGTATGTAGGGATGCAATTAGTTTGATGAGGATGATGATGAAAATGGCGTGAACATATCACCTGATGTGTTATCTAGGCACACAACACCCATAGTGAGTTGATGTCAATTGGATCATTAGGTTTAAGATGTTATAGTGGGATGTTAGTGGGTTGTTAATGGGATATTGGTGGCCAAATTAGATGGTGGTGACATCTTAGTCATTTGTGAGTTAATGATGTGGTAGGTAAAAATTAGATCACAGTTTTAGGTGTCATGAAATTGTCTTAATAAATGATTTCCCATTTTTTGTGGCATTAAGGGTGTGGGTGCAACTATCAATTTAGGTGATGAAGATGAGGTTAATGGGGACATGAACATGATAGATGGTTAGCCAACCAATGAAAAAAATATCATGGTGATCATTTGTCTTTTTGGTTGGTGGGTGGGATTGCAATGTAGTGAGATATGAAATGTGCAAGGGTAAGTGATTAACATAATCATTGGTGGCATTTTGAAATGAAAACTTATTGCCAAATTATTGGTTACAATCAGTTCATAAAGTTGGGCTTTATTGGTGTGTTATTAAGGGTAGTTATTGTGTTAAAGAGCCATGTTTAACCATGGTTTACTTACACATAGTAGTTGGGTGTAGATTCTCTAAGGTGTACCAAAATCTTGTCACAATGTCACCTTTTTTGGTCTTTTACCTAGTCATTTTTTACCATGTAAATACACATTTATGGATGGAATCTATAATTGTAATAGTTTAAAATATAATCAATTTGAAAATTTTGACAACTTTTGATTCATTATTTTTTATGAGGATCAATTTATAGGGTGAAAAAGGACTAGATGAAAACACACCATGGTGATCCCCTTTGGGCACTTTTAGGTCTAGTATTATAATAAATATAATATAATTACTCCAAAAGCATGGTACATTAATTTTGGGTATCAATTTTGGTTTTTGGGCCCTACAATAATTATTTTCACAAAACTAATGTTATGTAATATTTTCTTTAATAATAAATTTCATTATTTATATTGAAAGATCCATTAATATATTTATAGTATACATTGGTATAATAGGGCCATGGTTTCGTTTTGACTACACTAACTTTAGGGCTCCATTAGTCATTAAAATAATCAATTTCAATGAAAAACAAAATGGTCCATTTAACAATGCTTGTCATATTCTATGTGGATGTGATTACTTGTCAAAATTTCAATTTGCCACATATTTATTGCATCCTTGTTGAAAAAACTCATATTTTGAGATGAAAATTTCCAAATTAGTCACGTGATGTCCAAACATGGTTCATTTTATGTCAAATTACATGGTTTTATATACCTTCAACTTGATATGAAAGATCTCCCACTTTATAAAATGAAATAAAATCATTTATTTTCTAATATCTTGCTTAAATTATATTTTAACATAATATGCAAAAATATTGTGAAAATCTTTCAAAAGTTTGAGGTGCAATACACTCAAACATGCACATCCTTGGAAAGTAATACAATGTGATAGCCCAAGGGGGGTCACCATAGTGTGTTTTCACTTGACTGCTGTCACAACCCCACTTTGGCCAAGTGTGGGGGTGAAGCCCAACACTCCCAAAGTTGGGGACTTGGAGTCCTCTGGGACTCCCGAATGTTTGGGGTTCGATAGCAAGGCCCAAAACACCTCGCATTGAGGTGTTTTTGGTGTCATTGGAAAGGTCTCGAAGCGTAGATATCGAAAATGGCCTCGCATTGGCCATTTGGACATTTTTCGCCCAAGTTATGGGCAAAAGAAGGGCCGAGAGTCAAATTGGCACTTTGACTCCCGACCACTAAAAGTCGGGAATCGACCTCTTCCCGACCTCCGAAGGGAGATTGCGATAGGGCGTTGGAAAGATTTCGACGAGGGCTACAACTTTGGTTTAGACCTTGTTGCAATCAGACTTCACAATCGAGAGTTATGAGCGTTCAAAGTCCCGGGACTCCAACCGAGACAATTTCGGGACAATTTCGAGACTCCAACTTGGGAGTCCCGGGAAAAAAAGCCATTTGAATGTAGCCCCCGTGGAGCGTTGTAGAGAATACTATATGGGGGAAGGTGGTGGCTTCCCCCGAGTCCGGGCCGTGGTGTGTCTTGTGGTCCAGAGTGCCCGTGGCTTGTCCCCACACCCAAGGGTGTCCCGGAATGTGAACTAACCACTTGGGTGGTTTCTTTTGATGCAGATTCAAGCTTGATCAACTAAACCTTCTTCCTAGTCTAATCCCTGGGCTCCCAACTCGACCTTCTACCCCTTTCTAGAGTTAGAAGCCGGGAGCATGCCTCCAAGTCTCAACTTCCGCAACTTGACTTTGTGAAACCCTCAAGTGGGTTTCACCCCATGACTTGGGAACGCATCAACTGCAATAAAGACTAGGGCCTTTTCATCCGGTGTGGTACACCTTAAAGAATTTTCACACAATTCAATTTGTTGTGGTTTTTTTGTATAAGCTATTAAAGGCAACACAAGAGTTTTAAAAAAAAAACAAAAGGGTGATTATTGCTAGATACCATCTACTTGACAATGCTTTGGAGGCCAAGGTGGAGGCCATGGGAGCCAAAATGGAGTCCATGGACTTGAAGGTTGAGTCCATGCCAAACTCTTTGTTACACATCAAGGAATTGTTATTTAAAAATGTTGACAATGGGGTCAAAACATGGTTGGGGTACCCAAAAGGATTGTCTCATTTTATATTCACTGGACCCCCTCACTTAAACATGTTGTTGAAACTTAATGACACATTCATATTGAATGTTTAATTTTATTCATAGATAGATACATTACAAAGGTACTATCTATGCATAAAATGTCAAATTTGAACAAGTTTACATATTCCTACCAAGTCCTTGCATTATTAAGAATTTAGGTTTCGTGCCATTACAAACTTCCATTCAAATCCAATTTTAGTGGAATGGGACTTGTGCCATTCCACCAAACGTTGATTATAGTGAAAAGGAATGTGACAACGCCACCTTCTTGACTATTTAAATGGAATGGGATTCACGAGCCATTCCATTGTACAATGGTTATAGTGGAGGGGAATATGAAAATGCCACATTTTTTATTGCCTTTAAGTGGAATGGGATTTGTGCCATTCCACCATACATTGATGCAAGTGGAATGTAATTGTGACAATGCCACCTTCTTGACTCTTGCCTAGGTGGAATTGAATTTGTTCCATTCCACCATAAATTGACACAAGTGGAAGGCAATTATGCCAATGCCTTCTTCTTGAACACCAAATTGGAAGGTGAATGGATGTGTTCACCATTGATTGTGCAATTTATAGGGGAATTTTAAGAGACTATTTAAACTTATTTATTTTGCTTTTATGTATATGTGAGCCATACTGACTCAACCATGTGCGGTAGTCTCAATTTTTAAGAGTTACATTAGGGTTATTTGAGTGGGGTGAGGTTATTAGGGGCTTTTAGTGACTTCATAAGGAATCATGAATATGCTTGGTGCGAAGGGGGGTTGTTTTCTTTTCTAAAGGGTGTTATTGGTGAATAAGGAGTTGGATTAGTCCTTTTATTCAACAAAGGCTAATAACCATAGTTTTAGGAACTTTGTTGCGTAATTAGGGGTGAGAATTCTCTAGAAGGTTGGGGGTAGAAGTAGCACCAAATTTGCGGTGTTCAACACAACATTAGTCTTGTTATGGTATTTAGGAGTAGCAAGGATGTTAGAAATTCTTGAAACAGTTGAAGGGGTGTTAATGAAAGGTTTAAAGAGATAAAACAATCTTCAAGCCATTGAACGTAAGGTTAGTTCGAGGTAATTCAACGATTAAATAGATAGTATGATAGTGGGCCAATGGCGATAGGAGTCTGATGATAATTGAAACATTTATTTATAATAGGGATAAGCTCAGCAAGGAGCTGCGAGTACATGTAAAATCCTAAGTTATAGTGATAGTTCACAATTGCAGGAAATCTAGGATGTGTCGAATGGTGCGAACTAGGTAGTCAGGCGATAGTGACCAACGCTGGGAACTGAAGACCATGCGAAGATAAAAGTATCTTCAATTTCGTAACAACCTTTGCAAACAGTCTCGGGTTCGTCACCAAAAGCGGGGTCGACTTGCCACAAGATCACCAAGGTGCGGGAGTTCGGAGAAATACGATAGTACCGGGCTCGAGGGGGTTCGACTTCAAGACGAGCACGCACCTCTCAAGGTTCGGGTTCTTCATTCGCTTGTGCGGCTTGTGGCCCGTAAGATGTGATCGTGTGCGACACCATAAATTCAAGCAAAGGAAAAAGTCAGATCTTCAATCAAGATCAAATTGACAATGAAGGTGGGAAAAACTTGTTACATTAAGGTGCGCAATCATAATTTATAGATTGAAGAAAAGGAAAGAAAGGCGTGAGTAACGGCTTAGGACCAAAGTAAAATGTAAGGCCAAAGGAAAAAATTGAAGGTTTAAAGTAAAGTTGTTAGGGGGAATTGGAAGAGGTGAAAAGGTGTTTTCCTTCACATTCCATGGACCACTAAGCATGGGATCTTCCATTGACCACCAAGCATGGTGTCGCAACCCCACTTTGGCCAAGTGTGGGGGTGAAGCCCAACACTCCCAAAGTTGGGGATTTGGAGTCCTCCGGGACTCCCGAATGTTTAGGGTTCGACAGCAAGGCCCAAAACACCTTGAATTGAGGTTTTCTTGGTGTCATTGGAAAGGTCTTGAAGCGTAGATATCGAAAATGGCCTCGCATTGGCCATTTGGATATCTGTAACCCAAGTTATGGGCAAAAGAAAGGCCGGGAGTCAAACTAGCACTTTGACTCCCGACCACTAAAAGTCAGGAATCGACCTCTTTCCGACCTCCGAATTGAGAGTGCGATACATCGTTGAAAAGATCTCGACAAGGGCTACAAGTTTGGTTTAGACCTCGTTGTGATCAGACTTTGCAGTCGGGAGTTATGAGCTCCCAAAGTCTCGGGACTCCAACCAGGACAGTTTCGGGACAATTTCGGGACTCCAACTTGGGAGTCCCGGGAAAAAGAGCCATTTGGATGTAGTCCCCGAAATGTGGCGTAGGGTGAACCCCTTACGGGGAGGGAGGCAACAGCCCCTTCAGTCCTTAGAGAAATCAAGGAAGTACAAGGGGGGGAGCAAGCGCCACGAAATGGCAACATCGCCCTCCCCAAAGATCCGGCCGTGAAGCCACTCAGCCCTAAAGGCCTGCTCAATGTCTAACTGCTTATCCTGGCTCCTATCCTGGCTAGAAGATTTAATGGCCTTCCAGGTGGCCATGCCCACCTCGGTAGTGGCCTCCCAAGATTGAAGTAAGACCCTCTTGAGGGAGTACTGTCCGTCGAAATGCTTGCGGCATCTTTCGGACTAAAGGTAGTAGAGGAGAAAGCTTCTAAGAATGTCGAGCGGTTGACGCTTGTAAGAGAAACCGCCCGTGTGGTACCGTTGAAGGCCCGGAGGATCGTCTTCCTCCTTGAGGGCAGCTTCCCTGAGGAGGATGAAAGGATGAAAGAATTGAGAGTGCGATACGTCGTTGTAAAGATCTCGACGAGGGCTACAAGTTTGGTTTAGACTTTGTTGCGAACAGACTTTGCAGTAGGGAGTTATGAGCTCCCAAAGTCCCGGGACTCCAACCGAGACAGTTTTGGGACAATTTCGGGACTCCAACTTGGGAGTCCCGGGAAAAATAGCCATTTGGATGTAGTCCCCGAAATGTGGCGCAGAGAATACTATATGCGGGAAGGTGGTGGCTTCCCCCGAGTCCGGGCCGTGGTGTGTCTTGTGGTCCCAAGTGCCCGTGGCTTGTCCCAACACCCAAGGGTGTCCCGGAATGTGAATTAACCACGTGGGTGGTTTGTTTTGATGCAGATTCAAGCTTGATCTACTAAACCTTCTTCCTAGTCTAATCCTTGGGCTCCCAACTCGACCTTCTACCCCTTTCTAGAGTTGGGAGCCGGGAGCGTGCCTCCAAGTCTCAACTTCCGCAACTTGACTTTGTGAAACCCTCAAGTGGGTTTCACCCCATGACTTGGGAGCGCGTCACATGGGATCTTCCATTGACCACTAAGCATGGGATCTTCCATTGACCACCAAGCATGGAATCTTCCATTCACCACCAAGCATGGGATCCACCTTCACCTCCCTTCTCCTTCTCTTTAAAAGGCGGGCTTGGATGATGGGGGGGGCTCTTTTTCTCTTTTTCTTGCCTCGGAGATAATTTTCATGCAATCTTGAATACTTGTTTGACAAGCTTCTCGAGGAGGCAAATAATGATGAGTCTTAGGAGAGGGGAGAAGGAAGTAAAGTAGAGGGAAGATCTTGTAATAGTTTTAAGGAATGGGGGTGAGAAGTGATAGTGTTGGAAGGTC
>Ga0209208_10008652_pt1 | contig 13535 bp, 13 predicted proteins | sample S1TSphfallax_3_FD_187694 | JGI IMG/M metagenome (GOLD analysis project Ga0209208, IMG submission 187694) | Host-associated microbial communities from peat moss isolated from Minnesota, USA - S1T2_Fd - Sphagnum fallax MG (SPAdes) (version 2) | ecosystem: Host-associated > Plants > Peat moss >...
CTTTGGATCTGCGATCTCTTCTTCCCTGTCTGTCCTAGTTTCTCAAGTTCACATAAGTGAGGATATTGGAGAATATGTTTGATGCAACTGTTAGGGTTGATTCCGTGTAGGTGTCAAATCCCCTTTCGTGACATCTTTGGATCTGCGATCTCTTCTTCCCTGTCTGTCCTAGTTTCTCAAGTTCACATAAGTGAGGATATTGGAGAATATGTTTGATGCAACTGTTAGGGTTGATTCCGTGTAGGTGTCAAATCCCCTTTCATGACATCTTTGGATCTGTGATCTCTTCCCTGTCTGCCCTAGTTTCTCAAGTTCACATGAGTGAGGATGTTAGAGAATGTGCTTTGATGTTTGGTGCAACTCTTAGGGTTGGTTCTGTTCCAGTGTGTGCTGATCCTTTGGAGAGCTTGATTGTCTGGATTGATTCCAGCAACTAAGCAGTTCCTTTTACATGTGCCCTGCAATTGTTGGTCACAACTCTTATGGTTTTGAATTTATGGTTTTTGAAAAAAAATTCCTTTTCTCCAGAGTTTATGACCAGATGCCAGAACCACGGTGGGTGGTATCAATGGGGAGCTGTGCTAATGGAGGTGGCTACTACCACTACTCATATTCAGTAGTGCGGGGTTGTGATCGTATTGTCCCTGTTGACATCTACGTGCCTGGATGTCCCCCAACAGCAGAAGCTCTTCTATACGGTTTGCTGCAGTTGCAGAAGAAAATCCATCGACGCAAGGATGTCACACTTTGGTGGAAGAAATAGAATACCTACTTTTAAAGATATGGACCCCCCCCTCCCATTCATGAGCCTTTGTTGTTCTGTAGTTTCTTCCTCCATTACAGTATCCCAAATCTTAGGGTGCTTGATTTATTGCAAAATCTCATGCAGCCTCAGTCTGGATGTGCCAAGCCTGCGTATGAAACTCAAAAATACGTTTGACCACAATTTGGTTACATGAATTAAATAGAATGATTTTGGTCTTGCATGTACGGTAATGGAGTAAAGATGACATTTCTCAAGCCAATGGCGCAAAGTTGAATGATGATCTTGTACTTCAGTATTGTCTCTTCTATGACCTCTTTCGTGTCACCAAAGGAGCCTGATGTGTGCCAAAGGACCTGTAGATGAAACTGAAGGACTGTGTTAATACTGTAGCTGCGTTCACCTCACTTGAAGACCCATGCGAATGAGATTGATTTTGACAACACCACAGCTGCTGGCTTTGGCAATTGTTCATTAGTTAAATATCTTTATGAGGGATCCCTCTTCGATGGTAGTTAGGAATTTTCCTCGACCTCTCCTTTGTGAAGCTTCTCAAAGTAATGAGCATCATATGACCTGACAGCTTGCAATGTGATTCTCACAATTGTTCAAATTTTCTTTTGATTGCCATTTTTCTTGTAGCACATATCAAAACTATACACTGGGGAAGAAGTAGGTTACAATTTGTCACTCGAAGGTGAAAGATGGCACTATCTTCAACATTATTCCAGGTTTCTTCGTAATTTTAATAAGCTCCTTATATCTCTTTAACTGTTGTAATTGTACAACCCCAATTACATTTAGTGTGATAAGCTTCTTGTATTTCATAACCATTGTAATTCTACATTCCCAACTGAAGCTAACCAGAAGCAATTGAGGGGTATGAAAATCAAAAGATGGTTGAGCAGGGTGGGAAAAGAGCAAAACAGAAAGCCTCACAAACGTTACAATAATCTGATTCACAAAACTTCCATTGCAAGTGTCCCATGTTAATTGGTGGGCGGCAGGGCTGCTAAACTGTTGAAGGTTCTACATCCTATATTGGCTTGATAGGCAAGCAAAGCAGAGCCCTCCAAGCTCTCACATCTAAATAAATAAATCAAAGATAAAGAGTATACACCTTGTCAATTTTTTCTCCACCCAAATTCAATGAGAGCCAACTAACTCTAAGACTCTTGGAGCAAATGTCTGTGCTACTAAGAGAGGAAATGCTATTGTAGCATCACAGTGCACCTGCAACCAGAGACATGCACACACAATAAGGTCATATTAAGCATTGCTCCAAGAAGTAGTTGGTTAACCAAAAATATATCATCAAAAAATCAACTGACCTTCACTGAATTTGCACTGGAGCGAATCTTGCCCCAGGAAACAGCTTCATCAGGACGAGCTCCAGAGTCACTCCCATCATATTCTTGGGCAGTGTTTATGAAGACTGCAAAGTCAGCACCATTCCGCATGAGGTTGGCATTGCAGATATGATGCTTGGGAAGGCCCCCTCCAAGCAAAATCATCCCTGTTTTAGCAGGCGCAGCATAAACAGCTTCTCCATTCATTCCCTTGATATCTGTCAGCCTCACCATGCAACATTTTGCTTCCTTGAGTTTCAGTTGAGAAGTAGATGAGACAAAATCAAATGTGTGAGACTACCTGGCAATAGCAAAACATAGAGGTGATGATTCAGAAATGTGTCTTTGTGATTTCATGTATCGAAACAGCTACCGAAAGCTCAGGAATGTGCCATATTGCATGTTGTAGGAATACAACTTGCCTTCTACAATGTCGATTACCAAGCCAGGGTTACGGAATGAGTGGAAATATATCATGTCACCCAGGGAACCATCTGTAATAGCTGGGCAGTAAATGGGAATACCGTTCTGCATGCCACACAACTCTGTCTCAAATGAGACCACACATAGTACTATGAAGCATCAATTTCATCCCATTCAGTAAGATGAAATCACAAGACCAAGTCCTAACGAGGCCCCTGGTCAAGCAGCCATTTGAATTCACCATAGGATTTTGAACAGCTTTTTCTGATGTCTGGTTTTGACATGATCCAAAACTTCTTGGTTGGAGCTTTGTGCAATTCCGACAAAAAAATTGAGATAAGCATGTTCATAAATCTAGGTTTTTGCCATTTCTCTGTGGTGCACAAGAGGATGACATAAGGTGGAAGAGCTAGAAGACCTTTTGTGCCCAATAGCAGATGGAATCAGGGTGGTTGATTTCCTTGCCGAGTCTCGCAATCATTCTTGATGGGGTCCACAGAGTACCCTATTCCAGCCAAGACAAGATTCCAAAAATCAGGCTGGGGCATATGCACCTAACAGATATTGCCCATTTACCATACCAAAACTGATTCTGTACCTGCTCCTTTTGCTCTGCAACAAGCTGGTCAAGTATTGGGACGACCCAGTCCTCAAACTTGCAATAGTTGGTGTTAGGAACCAGAAGATTGCCAATGCGGTTAAGGCCCTTTGCCCGAAGCTGTGTTCCCTCCATTGAGAAGCTACCCATAAATGTTGGAGCAAGGCATTTGATAAGATCCTCTTCAACACCTCCAGCTGTGGTCACCAGCACATCCACCTGAAGGCAAGCCACTGCCACCACCTCAGGCAGGTTAACCACCACCATCACTCAGCTCCCAGCTCAAACACTGCATCTTATCGAGCAATAATAGGCTAGGTCACTCCAAATTTAAAATTGAACACATAGCACTGTTTGAAACAAAGTTAGGAATCAGACACAGAAGAAAAGCAATGCTTGCCAAATCTGGAGATTAAAATTATAAAAAAATCTCCCCACACTTATGAGTAGAATTCAGAGATGACTGACCCTTAATAAGCTTCAAGAATTCAGAATCTGACAACATATCAGCAAACAGGAGAAAAATGGAGAACCAGTTTGAACAATGGCAACTTGTCTCACATGATGACCTTCAACAGCAACAACATGGATGGTAGTTATAAGCTACCATAACATCCCCATACTATCATTGTGGGATCAGAAACCACAATTCCATTGTGAAGTTAATGGATAAAAGATAACTCACATGCTTGGAAACCCTAAAAAGAAATGCCCACCAAGTAAACACATATAGAATGCTGCAAGAATCATGAAGAAAACCCATGGGAAGAATGTTGTGCAACCTCAAAACCTAAAAACTCGAAAACAAAAAATTGAAATAGATTGAGAAAAACCTCAGAACAAAGAGACAGACAGATGTGAATAAGACAGGAGAAAAGAGAGAGTATGGTACTACTCACCATGCGATGCTCCAATAGAAACCGAATGGTCTCACGGACACCGGAGGAAATAATGTTGGAGGTACATCCAAGAAAGATTTTGCACTTGACAGTCTTCCGGAAAGCCAGGTCTTTCTGCTCATCACTGGTGGTCTCCATAATGGGTTCATCACTCAGCCTCCAGTCCAACTACAAATCAACCAAATTGAATTCCACCCCCCCACCAACCCACCCATCCACACATGATCAGCAACCAAAGATATGACTAAATGGTGTCCAAGACCAGATTCAATGCTCGAAGCACAGTGCTGGGAAATTGCTAGAAATCTATGAGACCCAAATTCCGCAAGTGGAAAAAGAATGATGGCATATTGCGTACAAAAACTACATCCTCTCTTCACAATGACGAAGACCAAATGGTTGGTTGGTTGCCCTAAATTCTTCACTTGAGAACTCAGAAGCTCCTAGGGTTCTTGCAGTTTTGAAAATGGGGTTTCCATTCCACTTACTCACCATGCGGTTGACCTCCTCCACTGCCTGACCTAGATGGGAAGCTTGAAAGCCAGTGGTGTACATGGAACGCAAGAGCGCCTGCAAGTCGAGACCATGGTTGAAATCATAACCGCTTACACGGTCTCCATGGTCTTCTCCTGTAGCGGAAGTTCGCAAAACTGCATCGTGAGCTGCTGCAGGCGCAGATGTCTTCCCCGCCATTCCTCTCCTCCACAATTCCGACCCAATTCCAAGCAAAAGAAGATGGCTACCAACTCCCCGATCGATTCTTCTTCTCCACCGTCCCTTCAGTCCTCCGTTCTCTCTCTCTCTCTCTCTCTCTTTGCACGTAACTGACGGGGTTCGTTGCCTTTGTTCGTTGGATTAGGGTTTTTGTCTTTTAGGGTTAGGGTTAGGGGTGTTCCAGCTACATAGTAGTAGCCTGGGTACACCTACCCATTTGTTTGTGGATGGATGAAATTGTCCAAATTGGTTCCAGTCTTAAGAAGAGTTTGGGGGCTTTTATTATTATTTTTCTTCATAGGTGAGGGTTTAGTATAATAATGTAGATTTTATAGAATTTGTGGTTAACTTTTGTTAGGTAAATTGTGTGGGTTTAGGATAATAAAATATAGGATTTAGGGTTAGCTTTTATTAGGTAGAAAATGAGGATGCTTTAATTGTCCCATGTGGTTTAGGGTTTTAAAAAAAATATATAGGTTTATGGTTTTTTAATCGTCTAGGCTTAAGGATTCTAGAATTTGATTATAAGTCAACAATACAAATAATGAGGATTATTTTTTAAATTTCAATAAAATACAAGTTTTAGGGTTTGGAATCTTTATGTATTAAGTTTTTTGAAAATTAAAAGAAATTGTTCAAGAATTGTGAGTTTTAAATGTTGAGATTAAGCAACTTTGTTATTAAATAAGCATGCCAATAGCTAAACAAAGGCTAGTAGTTGAATGATATAAATACAAAGTAGATTTGATGATAGATTTTTTCATTGCAGGCAACCATGCAATAAATTGTTTATTATTGAACATTTGATAGTTGATTATTATGTTTGGAGATTTTGAAGGACTTGAATAGTTGTGGGTAATATGCAATTGAATAATCATGGAAAATGATTAAGTGATGCTTGACTAATGTTCACATAGTTGTGTTTGGTAATGGGTATATTTGGTCATTTCAAGTAGTAAGCAATTGATTAGTAATAGAGTCATATGATCATTGATTTTTTTTTTAAAAATGGTTCATTATTGAAAGGTGGTTACACCATGTAACCAAAAAATGTTCCAAAATAACAAACAAAACTCACATTTAAAAAAAAAAGGTATTGGTATTGAGGAGGACCTTGGTACACCATGAAAGTAATGATTGTTTAATCATTGGATAGGGTGTTTATGTCATTTTAAAAAGAAGTTTGGTGTTACGACCAATGTTGGATGGTTATTGGTTGTTGGAACCTTGCAAAACTTTATTCATAACAACATTGTAGATTTGGAAAATGTACAAGGGAATAAGAAAAAGGAAAAGGGGGAATTTACAAGATGTCAAAACTAGATGTCAAAAAATTTGCATGTCAAAAATTGATTGCTTGTAGTAGGTTGGCCATAATTATCCATGTTAGAAACCAACCACTTGCAATAGGTTGGCCGTGGTGGTGGGAGGTGTGTCTTAAAGGGATGGAAGTCAAGAAATAGTTCGGCCTACGTCTATTGCCCAATTTAGGATGAAAGATGCTTACATCCTTTGCAATGTGATTGAATTTTTTTGTTGAAGAAAGGTAACCAAAACAAAAAGAGGAAGGCCTTCTAGCCCTTTCAAGCTCCAATTAGCATTGGCACAATCATGTAAAAACACATTGGTTTGTTTATGTAGACATCCAAATACTTCAATTGTTAATGGGAGAAATTGACAAGTGGGGTGTTGGTCATGATGGCTCCTTTCATTGCTTTGAACCACACCAAAGGCAACAAATCCTTGAGTTGTGCAAGATTGGGGAAGTAAATTTGCTTGCATTGGGTCGACAATGACAACATTGACTAGGGTGCAAATGTCATTTTTGGTGAACATAACATCAACTTATTGACAAGAAGAGATGAATGTGGTTGAAGGAAGTGCATGTAGTTTTTCTCATCCCACATGAAAGTCAACATCTTACGCAATGGTAGCAAAGGTGTCACAAATTGCAGTATGAGTATTTGTGCATTTTTTGCCATGAACACAACATAAGAAGCGAATACCCATAAGGTTGATGGGATGTGTGCACACACATTGAAGGATACATGTAATTGAGGGATGGGGTAATCCAAATCACATTCAAAATGTTGTGGAAAATATTAGGGAAGATAATTGAAAAGTTGGGAAAATTGGTCAAATTATGAGCTAAACGTTCGCCCTTGGGTTAGATCATGATAAAAATTGGGCATGATGGGCTTTAAATATCCTATTGGAGAGCATGTTGGAACATGTATAATGGTGTAAATGCTCTAAGATGGAATCTTGAAATTGAACCATTTGTTGCCTATTGAATTGTTCAAATGGAGGAAGACACATGCAAGTTGGGGGTGGTAAAAGATTACGTGCAACTTTGAAATGTTGTTGAAAAGGAAAGGTGTTGTTGTTGATCCATGCCAAGGGCTCAAAAAGGAAAGGACAATGATCAACCATAAACCTAACAACTATGATTGAAACTATAAGGGCCTAACTCCTTAAATAAATTGTTGGGGCAGTGGTGGTCATTTGTATGAACCCAATGCCACCAAATATGATTAGGAGAAAGGCTTGTTTATAGGCTAAAGGTCCTTATGGGCTATTAAAGGATCTTAAATTTGAGAGGTGCCCAAACATTTTAAGGATGGATGAATCAAAAGGAGGTGGATGAAGGAGGTGTGGATAATTTTTTATTTTTTTTTAAGATTTGCCAGTTCCAAATTTTTATGCCTGTAAGTGAAAATCAAATAGATTTTTTATTTTTAAAAACATTTAGTGTTGGAGACAATTGACTTGATTCTTGATATTATTGAATATACATTATAATTGGATTATCAAAGTACTTGGTTCTCATTCATTTGAAAACAACTGGTTTTCAAAATCAATTATCACAAATTTGAGTTTCATTTTTTTCAAAACATTTAAAAATTTTAAAAAAAAACTAAGCAAAATAAAATCCTACCTACTAGAATTTTCCATATTGAATTTTCAACTTATTGGGTTTTTCTAGGAAATTCATGGAATACCTTGCACCCCTTGCAAAAGAATATTTTTAAAAAATCATTTAACACTTGACATGTTTTTTTTTGTTTTTTTATTGTATACAATGCTAAGAATTGGGATTGGGTTTAAACCTAATACCCTACCTAAAAATCAATTTTTAAAACAAGTTTTTCAGCTTAATGAGAACCAAGAAATTCAAATTTTAGCCCTTGTGTGAGAAAAAATATAACCAACATGATTTAAGGTGAAAACCAACGTGGTTTTCACCCAATTCTTGAAAATTGCCCGACATTGGTTAGGACCTTAGTCCACCACATACCCAATGAATGATTGACCATTAGTAAAGAGGGGCTTGAAGTCCCTAAGCAATGCATAAGCAAATGTGTGTTGTTGGGAACCAATGTAAACCGTATTTTTAAAAAAACATTATGATTGAGGGAAACATGAAGTAAATATATTGTTGGGCATTCTAGAAATCAAGCAGAAGATTACATCCACTTAGAACCCTAAGACATTATTCACTATTGAATTTAATATAAACATTGTTTAAAAGTGTGGTGCACCATTAATTACATCCTAGACCCCCTTTAACCAAGCTCCAAATAAAATACAAATTCTTTTCCAAATACATAAAGTGTTAGCAATTCAAGGGCAAGAAAAATTTGTGCATGGACATTGCATTCACTTGTGTTAGAATATGTATTTTTTCAAAAATATGTTTTTCAAGCATTTCCTCCTTACCACCTAGTGTAGAAGTTGAACTACAAGGTATCTTGGAGCTTTTAGTCCATAGTGCAATTGTTTTGAGGCTTATAAAAGAAAAAATGAAATATATGGATAATGAAGAAGAAGTCAAATTTAATTAGAAAAAAAAGTAAACCAAGAATACAAAACAAAATACTAAAAGTTAATATTTTATCATTAGATCCAAATGTTTAAAATCTTACAAATGTTATCAAGTTCACGAAAAATAAGAGTCCCACAAAGAGCTCTTTATGTTCCACCCCATTGCACATGGATATTCATTCTCATAACTAACACATCAACAATAGATCAATATTTAGTTTGGGAAGACTTTGTTGATTTCTACCATTTCATTGATTCATGTGAAGAACTAGAAATGCATATCGTAAAAACTTACCTAGACCTAACTTATTTTTTGCAATCCTAATTTTGCTATAGGAAAAAGAAAAGCATACCATTAGTGGGACCATTATACACACCCCCTTACTTTTTGAAGGATAAGGCTAAGAGGAATCGAACATTGAAAATTCTAACAAGAGGGGATGGTCAATGAAAGGTACCAAGACGGAGAAGGACATAGGCACTTATGGATTGCCCGACAAGTAGTTTCAATGTTCCAAGGAAGTGGTGAAGTGGGGTGTAAGTCTTTGAGCAAGATGAGAAAGAGAATTGGCAACCCCCATTTGCCAAACCAACTACACATAGGAAACCACCTCTAGACACATAAAAACAAGGGTTAATATGAATATTGACTACCCTACCTTGTGGCAAATGGATTGATGATCAATTAGAAAAGGCTATGGATGACATGGCAAAAGGGCATATCTCTTTGATGAATGCCAACAAATACTAAAACATACCATTAATTTCACTTTTGAATCATTTGAATAACAATATTAAGGCAAAAAAGGGGTTCATTAGGTGTGTTGACAAGTTAAAAGGATGAAGAAGTTATCACATGGATTCTAAACATGCAAAAAAATGGACTTTCTATCATATTGAAGACATTGGCTTGGTGAGTTAGACAAGACCCACCTACTTTTGGAAAGGAGTTTCGAGAACACTTGGTCATATTGGCTCAAGAGGAGGCATTTGTAATTAAACACATGTCATGTAGAAAAGTTGGATATTTCAAAAGCACAAGGATAACTAGCTAGGTGTGCCATAACTTTTACCAAAACTTGCATTATACAACCATCACAACTACCTTGTAAACTATGCATAGAATTTTGATGGAACAAGCATTCAAGTTGAAAGGTAATCCAATTCTTGATCAAATTTTAGCCAAGAGAGTTTCTTGTGAAGTTCACAACACCACATTCAATTCTTGGGAAAAGTTGATCATGAATTATGTTGTTAATGTAATTGTGACAACCCTACTTGATTTCCACATATTTTGGGGTGAATGAATACAAGATGATTATGTGAAGAAATTTAGGCCAAGATCATGCATGTTTATGCAAAAAATAAGGCTTGGATGATTTCATTCCTTTTTAATGAATGATAATCCATCTCTAAAAAATCCATCCCATACAAAAAATTTCAAGGCAATTGACATCTTTTGATGCTAGATGGTCATGGTTCACATGACATCATTGAAATAATAAAACAAGCAATTGAATTGGGCTAAAAATGATGGCATGACCTTTGCATATCTCACACGCCTTCCAACCTTTGGATGTGTATTGTTTCAAACCATTTAAAATAACATTTTAAAAGGCTAAAAATTCAACTATAGTAAGAAATAACTATGTTGAACCATACAAATCATATGGATGGGTTGATTATACAAAGCCTTAAAATAATTTTTGACCAAACACAATTTCAAATTAGGGTTTTGGTTTATAAGAATGTGGCTTTTGAACCTTACTAACACAATTGAAAACTAAACAAGTCCAAGTGAAGCATATATAATAGACGATGACCATAAAAACATTATTTTTCAAATTTAAAAAAAAACAACAAAAGAAAAGGACAATGATGTTGGAAATGATGCTTCCATTGTGATTACATTATAGAACATCGCTTTGACAATTCATATTCAGAATGCCCTAGGTGGTATTAAATGTCTCCTTTCACCTTTACATTGTTATTATGTAGAGATACCAAACAACTTAGCAATCCCATTAACCTACCACGTGAGTAATTGGAGGTAGTTGTAATTAATTTGGAAAACCTTACTCCTAAAGAGGAAAGTTTAATTTTTAAAAATTCGAGCCCAACTTTCATTGAATTCACTAGCCTACTATTGTTATGACATATTCTAACAAGGAGAACCAAAGGTGAAGAACCTTTGGTAGACTACTTGCATCCACATGTGGTCAAATGTGAAAAGTATTTAACAATCTTGAAGCAAAAGCCCATGGATAAAGAGGTTTGTGAAGGTTAAGGAGCATGAAACAAAAGACAAGGAGAAAAAACAATCAAAGTGAAAGTACAACACATTTATCATGGTTGATCAAACAACTCAAAAGGTGAAAGGAAAAACAAGACAAAGTAGATTCATTCACATTTGGAACACCACAACAATTGAAAATGTGAATACAAGTTTCATCAAAACTTCATGATGGGCTTACAAGCTCACCATTTAAGTTTCCAAGGTGTAAACCTAGGATGCAAATATTAAAAAGATTGAGAAATTATGTTGCATGAACATAAATGCAAATAGATAAGACCAAAAATAAATTTGAAACAAAGAATAAATTACATATGGAAACTTCTTGTATTTAAGAAAAATAAAATTATTCAAAACATTTTATTTTCATTGCCATATAATTTGTAATGACATGTTACAAAATGGAGAGCAACTCAACTAACCCCATTTTATATGAATCACAAACAAATCATTAATGATGACATGAGGAATGTTAGGCTTTTGTTATGTCTTTGATTAACTTGTTATCAATGTCAAACAAAAAATCCCCACAAAATGTTCAATAATGTATGATGAAATAATTTGGTACAAGTCAATAATCTTTGTAGCATAGGCATTATATATAGAAAACAATTTATAGCTCTTAAAACAAATGTAGTCGGTGGACACTTACCTTGTTAATGGCATTCATTAAAACATTATGTTAACTACCTCAAAGAGTAGTGTGATTGATTAAATTAATGTATTATATACTAGGAGTTGTAAACCCATTGAATACATGCATAGGCAATTGACAATTAATATAATGATACCAAAGAAAATATAATATTTTCCAACACAAAATAACATGAAACACGCAAAAAAGCTTTTAATGCAAATTATCTTACTAGTCATCCAATCATTACATAACAAAAATATGGTGTGCCAATTTGTGCATGTGCATTTATATATTATAAAGAACCATTGGGAACATGGTAAATTGATTATTGTAACATTCACAAATTGAGTTGTATGGTGCATTAGTGAACCAATGTGAGTTGTGGTAGAGCACTAAAAAGAAAGTGAACTATGAATCAATAACAAAAAAAAATAGAATTCTTGAAAATTTTAGAAGTTTATTATTTGACTTTGTTTTCTAGTTTTTTATTTAATGAATAATTGTGAATTAATGTCACCACATTGGAGATCTTCACAAGTAAAGCTCATCTAGGTCCATAATTCAAATTGTTGTGTTCAAGTGGAATTTTGGCACCATCAAATTACCAATTTATTAAATTTATAACAAATGATATTTATATTTATGTCTTTGTGATTAACCAACTTCATTTGCATTGGATATGTGAAGTGTATGTACACTCATTGTTTTAGTTGAATAACAACTTTACATAAATGTCAATTTATTTTGCCTTAATGGACACTTGTGCATCAAACATCAATTGGAGTGCTAGCGAAGCTTTTGTTTGAGGATTCTAGATTATATCAAATTTAAATAGTAAAACATTAATGTCAACATTTTAGAGTGTAGGGGATTTAATAATTATGATACACTAGTAAAACATGATAAAAGTATAGTCTTGTAAAACCACCATGTTCAAATACACCTAATAGACCCAACTAAGAGGCCCGTAACAAACTTATTCTTACCAATTTTAGGGACATGTATTCCTTGAAAATATTTTAGAAAACATCTAGATCATCATATCTTTATAAATGGATGTATTAATGTCCAAACATAAAACACCCCTAATCTTTTTGTGTATTTGAGCCAAAGAAGAAATGTGATCTAGACCTTTCTAATAAATAAATAAAAATATTGAAATCTATGATATATATATATATATATATATATATAGATCTCAATGCAATCCCCCTCCCTTATTCTTACAAATGACACAATAACTAAAAATGGTTTAGGCACTTAAAAGAGGCTCATCGCAAACATCAAAGAAGAGCATCTGGGTGAGTTCGAACTAGATTAGAAACATGAAAATCAAGGCCATGAATCTAATGAACAACCAAGAAGAAAATGAAGACCAATAAAGGGCACCAATGGTTTGAGAACAAAGTTGTGATGATGGTAATTGCAACATTTGGTTTTGAGATCCATTTAGATATTTTGGAGGGGAAGAAGGGGGGGTGGGGGGGTTGGTGTGCATTGGGATTGGCCCCATTTGGCACCATAACAATATTGATTCTTGTATTCAAGGTCAATAGGTTCAGTTTGCACTTGTGGTTATTTAAAAAATAAAATAAAAACCTTAACACACTTATGACTACATGGTTAACAATGAACTTATTTGGATATTTTTTGTTCTAATACAAATGTGTTTGGTAATTGCAAATGATTTTTTTGTATTGCATGTATGGCTTTGATGGTTGGGGGCGGAGGGTTAGGGTGTGTGTAATGTGTACATGCATAGGGTGTAAAATGATTAATTATAAAACATTTATTGCAATGTTATAGGGTTAAAATGGTTTTTTTCAAAGATGCCATCCACTTTAGGACCATAACATTTGCATTTCTTTTTGGAGTCTATAAGAAGCTACTAGTGGCTAAGCTAGTGCAATACTACAAATCTTTGAATGCCAAGGAGATCAAATGCATAGTCATCAAGCCCCAACTCTTTGAGCTATTAAAAGTTTAGTGAATCACACATGTATCCTAAGCAACCAACCAATAAAAATTCTAAGA
>Ga0209208_10008653_pt1 | contig 13535 bp, 4 predicted proteins | sample S1TSphfallax_3_FD_187694 | JGI IMG/M metagenome (GOLD analysis project Ga0209208, IMG submission 187694) | Host-associated microbial communities from peat moss isolated from Minnesota, USA - S1T2_Fd - Sphagnum fallax MG (SPAdes) (version 2) | ecosystem: Host-associated > Plants > Peat moss >...
TCTCAATCTTGTGATATTGAAAATTTGGAAAAATAACAATAAAAAAAACACTCCCCAAAAGTAAAAAAATAGTCATATTTACATTTTACAAAATTCCCAATCTTTTTTCTTGAAAATCAACAAAATTTGTTGGAAAAAAATCATTGGTATGGTCTGAGATGGAATTGCTGGATGTGCAGCATGGGTTTGGATGAATTAAGTAGCTTCCCTTATACCATGATGAAAACCCCAAATTATATAAGGTTGCTTCTGATGTCTTTGGTGAACTAGTTAGTGAACACAAAAAGAGTCACATTGGTTTCATATGTCCTAGACTAATTCATTTGTCTTAAGGTTGAACCCCAAGACATAGAGATTATCAAGTCTTGTGAGAAGGTAGAGACCTCGGCTTGGGGACGTTGGCCTTCATACTTAAAGCCTTGATGTGCTAGGACATGATGTCTTTAGAATCTTAGGACCTTATGGTTTGAGGATGTAGGACACAAGGATTTCAAAGCTTAGGACTTGATGCTTGTTCAAACCAAAAGACACTAGAACCTAGGACATGAATGGTCCACGGTCTACAACTCAAGGGTTGTGGAGTTTAATTTTCCCTTCCTTGCCTAGACTTTCCCTATCATGAAGGCATGTCTTAAGACATGAGGGCCTAGGAACATGAGGACATGTCTTGTCCAACTCATGTTATCCTAACACTCCATTTTGCAATGTTTTGTTGAACACATCCATCTTTTGATACATATGCTAGCAAGCATCAAACTTGTTGTGGTTCTTCTTATCGGTCTTCTTTCTTTTGGAGTTTTGTGTTCAAGTTTGTATAACATATAATGATGTTGCAAAATTGTATGTTTTGAAGGACCTTGCTTTCAATCATCTATGTGTGCAAAAGAAGTTCAAACTCACCAATGTGTAGGAGGACTTTGTGATGTAGTTTAAGGATTTGAGGAATTTCTTAGAAAACTTCCAAAAAAAATAAAACATCTGACATTTTTTTCCTTTATTTCTTCTTAGACCTCACAATCTTACAATACCATTGGTTGAAAGTTATTATTGTTGTTATTAATGATAGTGATTATGTTACACTATTGGTGGAATATCAATTTTCCATGGATTTCTTCCATTATATTGCAATATGTGGAAGTGGCACCAAAAAACAAGCTTCTTCTATGTGGAGATTTTGGCTATGATGATGCATCCTTTTCAATATTACAAACTTGGCATGGAGATTTGGTGGATGTGCATCCATCTTTAGTGTTGCAAGTTTCATTTGGTTGAGGTTGAAATAAACTTGCAAAACTTGACTAAAATTTTGCAATTAAGATTTTGGCTATGATGCATACTCCTCAATGTTGCAATATTCTTCATCGAGGTTTTGGCTATGATGTTTCATCCTTTTCAATGTTGCAAGTTTTTGCATGGAGAGTTTTTTGATTGTGTATGCATATGAAATGTAACAAACTTCTTTGTGGATATTTTTGGCTGTGCATTTAATCCTTTTAATGTTGCAAAATTTATCACACTAACAACATTTATTCATAACATTAATGGATTGCCAAAGCTACAAGAAGAAATCTTGGACTTTTTCACTACCCAAATCCACTATGTTTTAATGAAATGGAACAAAATTCACTAATTGTAGCATTGTATGGTTTTAAGTGAAAATACCCAAGTTGATAAGGACCTTTTTAGTTGAGGCACATTTAATTGCTTCGAATAGTCACAGGTTTCATTTAGTAAATTTTCAATTTTTATTATCGTTGACTTGGATAATTCAAGGTCCCAAAAAAATAGTCACCAAAATAATTTTGAATCAAAATGCAAATGTAGAGTTCCACTCAAATTAATTGTTATTGGTCATCTTTCATATTTCGAGATCACCCAACCCACTATTTTTGTAGTTTTTATTTTTGTAGTTTCCATTAGTTAAGTGATTTCAAATTATGTGCGTAAGTTAACTTGCAAGTTTAAATAATGGATGTTTGAATTAGTCCAGTTTTTGTGTAATGCATGACAAGAATGGATCATGTGAACTTCACCATAAGTGTTTCTTTCCTTATATTACATCCAACATATAGTGGTTTTGATCACACCACCTTACATTAGCAAGTTAACATTGTGATTTTGAAATAGATGTAGTGTTAGATTTTTGTGTAGGGCCATAATCCATTTACAAGTCACCCCCTAACTTGGGAATAATATGGCATCTTATTGATATGGTGTGTAATATTGTACATAGTTAACATTGCCATCATCCCTTCACCATGGGACTTCATTTCATTGTCCTATTCATTGGAGTGACCAAAACATCTACACTTTGTTTTGATGTGTGGTTGTAATATTGTCAATATTAGTTAATACATGGGTGTGCCCTTTTCCACTCATATGTTGTTGTGATGACTTACATCTAGTGTCACTTTCAATTACACATGCACAATGACATTGACATGGAAGTTGTCATGGTCACTTCAATATAGTCATGATTATCAAAACTTCTTGTGATATGCATGACATTCTTGGGGTTGTCATCATTTGAAAATGAGCATGATAACTAGTACAACCCTCTTTGTGACGGTGATTTCAAGTTGATTTGATGATTTCAAGCTTGTACTTTATGCTACTATTACAACATAATCAAACTCCATTGAATAGTCCATAACGTGACTACATGAACAATTATTTATTGGAACAATTGAATACAATGGAATGTTGACTTGAAAATCGCCAAGATAACTTAGACCAAGTTAAGTAGACAACTAGTCAACCATGTTGTCATACTTGATCATGTCAAAATGGTGTCTATTGTAAATCTATTGCATAATGCATATGTTGACTAATGGATCATCTACCTATTTACATAAGAGTTTGAGCTTTACCCTACTATGAGAAGTAATTTCTTGGGTCCCACTAAACATGGAAGAGCTTTATACAACTACCTATTTAACCTACAACATGTATCTAACTTGTGAATTATACATTTGACCTTTGTTGCAACATGTTAAGTCTCACACACCATTTGCCCCCGTTGTCTTGGGGGCATTGACAACCATAATGTTGATAATTAATGTGTCCATGTTGAATTTCAAGTGCCAAGTCGAGTTTGTATTTTGCTTACAACTCTTGTGGAAATTTATTGTGCTTTGGTTGTCTTGTCAACATTAAATGGCAATGCCTACAAAACCAACACAATATTCACAACTAAACACACAAGCTATGAGAACAATGTCATTCACCAATGGACACCAATAATAAGATGGATTACTTTGCTTAGGTGATTTACACAATGTATAATTCTTTGATGATCACACTTTAATTCATTTTTTGGACCACAACTTCATGGTGTGTTGCCACCTAGTGCATTGGGCATGTAATGAAATCATAACATTCCATGCCAAAAACTACTATCACACATTCACAATTAATTGTCTTGATGAGCATAAAAGTTTAACATCTAAATGCTAGAATCTTATCAAATCTCATGGCAACTTTAAATGAATCATTTTCTTGTTTATGTTGATTAAGGTGGGAAAGTCCTAAAATGAAGGATTTATTGTTGTTGGAACATCCAAACTTACCATAATCATTTTGTTAACTTCTCAAAATAGAAGGTTCTTGAATGTAGTCAAACATGTTCTTAAATAATGTCTCAATGATGAGAACATAGAGATCCTTGAATAATCAAACATATTTCTTTGCTTGTCATTTTTATATTTGTTTGTGATTTTTTAAGTAGGAAATGAATTGTTGAAGCTTGCCTCAAGGATGGTGAAATAAGAAGCCAAGTGATCCCAACTAATATTAGGAATGAACAAATTTGAAAGCAATCAATATTCTCATTTCAACTTATAACATATTCAACTTCATGTTATGTTTTATTGTCCATTGTTTGGTCAATCTTTGTTGTGAAAAATGGGGAATGGAGTTGTTTGTCTCATTCAGCTCATGAATTGTTTCATTTAGAGAGATCAACCTTGATCCAAGATGATAATTAAATTGTGTAAAAAAATATGACTAGACCTTTCACCAACAAATATTGGCTTTACACATTATGATCTACAAGTTGTCTCATACCTTCTATCAATTTTTGTACAAATCCAAATGGTTTGCATATTATATCAAACGTAGAGCCAATACAAAGCTAAAAATAGTTCTTCTTAATGAAGTAAGCATGCATTAGCTTTTTGTGAAGATACATGAATTTTTTTAAAATGCCAAGTTGAGCTTTAATATGTAATCGAAATAATTCATAATGTAGAGATAATTTTGTCATTAACCAAGATCACTAGGGGATTTTTATTTCAATAAAGTAATAACCTCATAGAGTATTGGTGATTGGGTGATCAAACTCAAAAGCATGGAGAGTTTAGAAAACAACCCCCTTGATGGTGGTGACATGGTTCATTATGTGCATGCAATGTTGGAGGAAGGGGTGCCTTCAAAGAATATTTTAGTCAATAAATATTGATGACCTTCATTGACTACAATGATTGATGCCAAACACTACATGGACATTTCACAAAATGAACTTGGAAGAATTATGCATAATCATCCAAAACATATGCCAATAAATGAAAACGGGGTAAATTGGGGGATTACACAAGTGAAAGTGGCTCTCAATATCCATCACTTGTGAGTGCCATGGCCATAAGTGGTTGTGTGCTTCAAATAATCTTTGGATACCACTATGTTTAATGGCATAGGCAGTGTTGTCAATAGGATGTTATAATTCCGATGGCTTTGTGGCATAAAGATTGTATGTCTTCTTTGTTTTTATATTGATGAAACATGTAGTCATTGGTCAATATTAATGGGTGTGTTCACAATAAAAGGAACCAAGGACAGCATGTACGTGCATAAAATCTTACACCCCCATGATTTTCAAAAATGATTACATGAGTTGTAAGGATTATAATTTAATGAAATCATTTTCAAAATGTTTGTATATTTATGAATTTTCATCAAAATGAATTTTGTGAAATTTTGATATGTTTCATTGGTCACAAAATGTATAGTAAGGAGTGAACAATTCGATGTGTACATGGTGGTAAATTTTTGAATGTCCTTTATCTTATGTAAAACCAAATCATTAATTCTGAAAATTTATGGATGACCATATATTAATGATTATAAGGGCATGGTATCATTCAAATTTTAAATATATGTTTTATTTTAATTATCCACAATAATGTTTTTTTAATGTCTAAATGTGTTTTTGATCATTAAAACTACATAATTTGAAAATCTTCCTCGGAAAAAAAACATATATTTTGGTATAAGCAAATGCAAGGTTGCATTTTCATGAATATTGAATTTGTTATATAACATTTTATTTATTTTTGGTGAATATGTTATGCTCCATTTGGAATGATGTTAAAGAAAGGTATGTTTGATAAACTCAATGTATAATGTATCATTGAAGGATTGAAACACATATTATTTAGAAAATATTGACATGTTTACTTTTATTGAAATCCACACATTTTATTTATTTGAAATTTTATCTTTAAAAAAGAGATTTAATTACATATTGTTCAAAAATTCATGGAAACACATGTGAATTAAGCTTTTGAAATTGACATTATCATCCAATAATGGACCCTATCCAAAACATGGAGGCCATGTTTCAAACTTGAAAAAACATAGTCTTTATAAATGACCCACACCTATGGCACATTGGCTCCTTTTACTATGAATGCACCTTAATATTCATAAATCAAGAAATTTCCTTTTTTTTTATGTTTTCCATTTTATAGTATCTCTCCTTTCTTTGAAATGTGGATCTACACATGATGGATTTTTCCATTGTTTAACATACGACATGTGTTGTTTGGCTTTTGTGTGTGAATGTTGGCATTGATGGTGCATCATGTTGTCTTTCAAGGGTGAAAATTTTATTTATCTATTTATTTATTTGTTGGGTATTTAAAACATTATTGATAAAATTGGGCCTTTGTTGCATATAAGTAATAATTTTGCAATAATTGTGTGTTGATTGAATAACATATAGAAACAACTCAAACAAGAACTTTGAATCCTTACTTAATAATATTTTTAATAAGAAGTTAGGTGATATCAACTTAGCTCACAAACTACCATGCATGTGGCTAGTGGGTTGTATGTAGTTCTTTGAAATGGACTTACTAACAAAAATTCAAGATCTTAACTATTCATTTAAGTTGTGATTGGTACAACACATTGAATACTAGTGGGACATTTGTGGCAATGAGTCATGTTTTATTTCAAAGGTTGCTTTAAGGCTATGGAGGATTTAGGCATTTTGGACATGGGTGATCCATTTCAAAGAGATCCATTAACTATACAATCCAATTTCTCAATCTATCATCGATCAATTGCAATTTTGGAATAGACATAGGGTTAAAAGGATCAATGAGTACGGATGTTTTCTAAAACAACCATGTACTGTTTAAATATTTTCAAAAGTTTGAATGTCTTTGAGGGTGAAGGAGTCATTTTGATGACAAGCATGCTAGTGTTCCATTTGACAAAATAAGAACACAAAGTCCAAGTTGAATAATAAAAAACCAAGAATGGAGGCTGCAATGAGAAAGGAATGAAAGTTGTGCTCAATGTTCTAAACTCCTTTGTAATTCAACATTAACAAGGGATAGAACATATGCTACTAGTAAACAAGGAAAAAATATGTTGATTGTTTTTCTTGCATCATTATTTGAGTGGTTATTGCCATATTACAACATAAGAAACATTTATTCAATAAACATTAATGTGGGTGACATAGTATGTGATGCAAGTCATGAAATTTATGCCTTATAGATGACAAATATAGAGCATTTTATTGAGGTTGAAGATTTATGGAGGTCAATTAGGTGAAATGTCTCTTAAGGTTTTTTTTTTGTTAGATTTTGTTTTTTGAAGTCTTATATGTTTCATGAGGTTTTCTTTTATTTTTTTCCTTCTTGACTTTTATTTCAACATATTGTAGCTTCTTTGTAGTAGGTTCATAAGGTTAATATTAAGAACTTTGCAAGTTCTTGGAAGAAATACCAAGAAATCATATCTATGGATCTCCAAGACACCTATCTTGCTAGGGATTGGATTAGGCCTTGCAAGTAACAATGAAGTTGACAACATTGAAATGGAGGCAACAAAGGGGAAAACATTACTAACATTTGAAAAAACAATCTATGATTTATAACTCACAAAATTGTAGTTGTGCACAATAGTGATGTTGTCGGGTAAGAGTTTCCTTGGGTGGTACCACTAGGAACCATCACACCTTGATTCCTTAAACCCATTGAACTTTTAACAATCATAGGAAACATTAAAATAAATATTTTCATAAATTTTCAATGAGTAAATTTATTAGGTTCCATAGATTTTGAAAATTAAATAATATTAAAAATATTGTGTATTTTTATTTTCTTAATCATGTCATTTAGAAAAAGTTTTAGGAATGTAACGTTGGTTCATTTACTTAAATTTGTTAGTTAAAAACAAAAATTTGAAACATAATTTGGGAATTTTCTTGGGAATTTTTTTCTTAAGGTAATTTGGAGGTCATTTTATTTTTAGGTTTTTATTTTGAAAAATAATTGAATAATTATAATTTATTCATGAATTTCTAAAGCTAATGTTATCAATTTATGAAGGGGCCATTTTAGTTAAGAATATATTTTTTAATTTCAAAGAAATTTAATTTAAAAATAAATTTCAAGCCATATATTGGTGCATGAAAAAAAAAATTATAGTTGTGAAAATATTTAAAATAAAGGGCCTAAGAAAATGATTTGGTTGTTTTTTGTTCATTTTTCATTCCTTGAGGTGGTACTATTTTCACCTTGCCCCTAGTCTTAAGATAAAAACCATTATCAAATGCACATTTCCAGGTTTATGCCTTCCATTATGTTGAAACTTAGCAAGACTGGATGGTACCTTCTAAAATAACTTCCACCTTGATATTCTTCCTCATGTCAATAGAGTAAATAAGGTTTTGTTATTCCATTGGAATTTGAACAATTATTCTATTTTTACATGATTGTTATTTGCTTGAGTAGTTTAAATTACTTTTTATAGTGTTGGTTGCAAAAGTAGTTAGAATATAATTCTTGACCTTTAGAACTACCTTGAAAATTCATCACAAATTTTTTTTGGAATATTTGAACTACTTTTTATCTATTATGTCCATTTTAAACTATCATAAATCATAATTTAATTGTAAGCTATATATATATATAATTGATGATTAAACAATTGTAAGCCAATTTATTATATGCATTATAATAAAACTCCTTGCAAAATATCTTAAATGAAATGTCTTAGGCATTAAACCAAATGCTTTGAACCACTAATGAAAATTTCCACACAAATATCCTAAGCCAATTATATATCATAGGCTATAAGTGAAAGATATCTATAAATACACTAAAACAAATTGTCCTAGGCCATTGATGAGGTCTCATAAACACCCCAAATGAAATGTTTTGTAAACATGTTAAACTAAAGGTCCCATAAGAACCTTAAATTAAAGTTTTATGAACACCCTAAGCCAAAAGTCATAGGTAATAGGCCCAAAATCCTATTAACATTTAAGCCAAATGTTTTGTCTACACTAAAAAGCCAAATGTCCTTGAGCCAAACATGAAATAACCCTAGGCCATACAAACAAAAATATGACTTAAAAATCAATGTGTTTTAGCTAACTGCTAGACACTAAACTATGAAATTTAACTTGAACCCAAAGGATGTTTTGGTTTGAACATTTTGGCCTTGAATTATAATATTTTTGAACATTTTGGCTTAGGGCTAAAATTATTTTTGACCTCTCAACTTAAGGTTAAAATCATCTTGGCATAGGGTTGACCCCTTTGGCCTAGTCCTAAATTCACATCATGTTTGAATTTATTTTTGTATTCCCTAGCCAACACCTACAATAATACCACAATGAAAACTTCAATTTTTATTGAAGTGCTTTTAAACATGATAAATATATAATCCTAAGATTAAATCAAGGTCTTTGAATACAAAATTAACATTTTCTAGGTGAAATACGGCCATTAAATGGCTTCACACTATGAAAAAAATGGGTGTTTTACAACTAGCCTTACAACTCAAGTTTTTTTATTGCACCACACACTTGCAATTCATTGTATTTATACACCATGACTTCTAATAGACAAGTTGCATGAATTGTATTTCATCGTGTATATGGTGCAATTTGTTGTTAACACAATTATAACTTTGTCAAAACAATTCATTTTCAACTACTATGCAATCATTATTACTGCACCCATGATGTTATGCTAACATTAGTACTTGTCATCCATCTATTAAAATATTACATGTGGCACTACGAATTTTTTTGGACATAAATTTATTTATTTTTGAAATATTGATCTCCATCATCCATTATGATTGTTAATAATGGTCCAAGATTGTGACACTTGGCATATTAATTGTATTTTTAAAAATATAATATAAAATATTTTAGTACCTAGGTAGGCTATACATAACCATGGGTAAATAGGTTGGTAGGTATTAATTATCAAAATATTTTATCTTATTTTATGAAAAATAATTATTTGAAACATTAAATTTTGAATTAAATATATGACAATGAAATATTTGGATCGATTATTTGAATTAATTAATTGGTGAGTTAGTTATCTACATTAATTAGTCTAATTCAAATAATTAGTTAGTTCATGAATTAATGTATTTAGTATCAGATAATTAAATATTTTAATTAAATATAAAATTATTTGAATTAATAAATATAAATTATTTGTTAGTTATTTCAAATAATTTATTATTAGATGATTAATTATCTAAATTCATATAATTAATCATTTGAAGTTTTGAAAAAAAAAGTTATTTTAACTAATTAATGAACTAATTATATGAATCAAACTTATTTATAATTCATAATTATTAATTTAATAATTAATTCATATTATTAACTAAATTACATATTAATTAATAATGAACACGTAATAAGATATTGAAAAATAATTCATTACTAAATATTCAATATTAAATATGAATTTGGGTAGAAAACACGAAAGTGTAAATAGGCATATCCATATGTAAAATGAATTGAATTTCAATATAACATACACATTGTTTTTAGTTTCACATCTAAATTAATTATATGTATCCAAATAAATCAATAATTAATTAATTAAAATAATTAATGATTTGGTAATTATTGATGAATTAATAATTATCATAAGTAATCGATCTAATTCATTATGAAATATCCCTAATTTGGATAAATATTTTTTTGATTAATATTTAATAAGTAATTAATTTTCTAGTTAATGTAAATTTAATTATATTACATTTATTTATTCATATTAATAATCAAAATATTGAAACAATAATTATTTATAAAACATTACAGATGAATATGTATCCTTATTAAGTTATTAGCAATCATATTATAGTCATAACATATTTGAACAATAGTACTTCAATAGTAATGCATTAGTGGCTATACTAATTGTATCGATGGGAATTATAATTGAAAACTAGTTGCAAATGTATCCCATAATGGGTGGTGGAAACATGGGACATATGACATGACTTCATGTATGTACATTAGTTGTAACATATTTGCTTCTTTGGTGGCACATTTACAACAATTTTAAAGTAAACATGCAATTACAATGCAACTCCTGAAAAAGTCAAACATGATTAACTACATACATAGAAGACATTAGTGAAAAGAGCAACTTGGGATTTGGTCCTTTGGGATGGTTAATATGAGAAACCTATGATGGGTATCCTTGAAACAAAACAAGAGTTCATGTATTATAACACGTCTACTGATCTGATAATCTGCCCTAGCACCCTGGGCTCTACATAGAAAACTTGTTTATGCTTGTAGTGGTTTTTGCTGAAACCTTATATTGTTCCTTCTATACCACCAGCACCATAGCTTGAAACCAATAGATGGAAGGGATCACTGAACATTGTTGCAGTAATTATGTCATAGTGCAATGAGAGGAGAGTTGCATTGCATATTAGTGATGGGGACTTAGCAGCTCATAAGACTGGCTGAACACAGAGAGAACTGATTCATGGCTAAACATCAAAAATCTTTAAAGAATAGTTAGGCCAAAGTCCAAGATTGAGCAGCACAGTAGCTGAGTAGATAGCAGTTGAAGGAATGCCATGATGAAGTTAGTGACTTTGTAAAAATCCTTGAGTTCAACAAATCTGAACTGGACTGTAGCATAGTAGCAGGAGCAGTAGGTTTTCAGTTTGTAAACTCATCAAATCTTAATCTATTGTTTAACAAAATTGCAATTGTCAGTAAGGTACAATAGCCTTCTTCAAAGCTTAAGGCAGTCTGTTTTTATGGTAAGCTTCTTTTCCTTTGTAGGTTACACCTTTTTCACATCCACTTCACTTCTGTTCAAAGGCCTAGTTCTAGGATAAACAAAGCAAAGCACTGTTTTCCACTTAGTGTGCAAAATTTATAAGCTAATCGTAGAAATTCTCCCTGTCCTGTGAGAAGGTTTAGGGTTTGAAGTTTTATGCACGACACCTAAACAAAGAACAATAATAAAAAATTATGCTGCCTGACGGAAGAAGTAGGATCAGGCAGAATTGCAGAAGACGCAAATAGACAAGCCCGGGTATTCGGTGTCTCCATTGGGATGAACTTCTGGGTGGGAATGTTAATGTGGGTACTTTAATATTTGTATCTCTTCCTTTGTGTAGGCTAGTTGTGATCTCATGGTTTAGATAAATATACGACATGGGTTGTAAATTCTGGCCAGAGTGAACCAGCACCCACCGGCACACCATCCATTGGATGCCTGTTATTAATCAGTTATGGATGAACCTCCAATGAGTTAGTATATGGTTTCACCTTGGTAACCAATAATGTAAGAAATAGATCTCATATAGGTGGTTAGGTAGGAAAACAGATAACTACTAGATAAGAAGATAGTTTATGCATAGGTAAAGGCTGTTTCTACTACCTACCTACTAACAACCTGCTAGTGGGTTGTTAGTAGGAAGGTAGTAAAAAAAAGCAAGTGAGGTAACCACCATGATTAGCTAGGGAACTGGAAGCCAACAGAAAACTGTCTCCTGACCACTTACCATCCATCCTTCATGGTGCGCTGGTGGGTGCTGGTTCACTGTGGCTGTAAATTCTTCTGAACCTGTGAGGCAATTGTGAAGAATCCCTTGAATTCTTCTAGTGTATGTGGAGGGTGCATTACCCTCAGTAAAACATTCTGTCTCAACAGACAGAGGATGGCACCATGCACCTCCCAAATGAATCACAGCCATGCAAAACTCTAAGGTTCTTTACCCTTGCTAAGGATCTGAGATGGGGCTATTCTGGGAATTTGGGTTCTGCACTCAGCTCCCCTACCTGCTGCTCAGGGTCCCCATTCCCAGAATAGCCCTGTTCAAGGTCCTTACCCTACATTTTAGATTTTTGGCAAAGCTCCAAATCACAAAGGACATCCAGTGGGAATGTTTTGCAAGCACTTGACCCCAAGGACATCCCAGTACTTCTGCTGGCAAAGTGTTCTCATCTGGTTCTCTTAGTATTTACGGCAACTTTGGTTTTGGTTTTCCTCATCTTTGCAGATTTCCTAATGTAGAGCTTCACAATTACATTCTGAGAAAAAGCACACGTAACAGTTATTTCCAGTGTTGGGTGGATATCACATTTTGAAAAAAAATCAGTTTGGTCGTTTAAATCAAAGAACTTTCATGGTTCTTAAATCTCAAAATTTTCATGCATCAGATATTTGTCAAATGGTTTTCTGTTATGTCATAAGAGATGGACAGTGAAACCGGTTCTTTGATTAGAGTTATATAAATTGAAATTATTAATTACTAATTGATTACAAAACCTAACCTTAATCTTAAACTCTAACCTTGACCTAAAACCAAGAGAACTGTGGGTTGTAATGCAGGGCCAGATACCAGAGGCTGCTAATTCTTTCTGGGAGCTGCTCCACTGGTTCTTTCAACTGGCTAGATCGAGGCAGATTCTGGATGGCCACAGTGAACCAGCACCTACCAGCACACCGTCCACTGGATGTCCATTTTACTCCATTGTGGATGAAACTCAACTGAGTTAATATTTGGTTTCATCTTGGTAAACAATTCTGTAGGAAATAGGTCTCATATATAGGCAGATAGGTAGGAAAATAGGGAACTTCTAGGTAAGTAGATGGTTTATACATAGGTAAGGGCTGTTTTTACTACCTACTTACTAACAACCTGCTTGTGGGTAGTTAGTAGGTAGGTAGAAAAAAAAGTTAACTGAGCTAACCCAAACTAGAACCCAACAGAAAACTGTTTTCTGACCACTTACCATTCATCCTTCACTTAAGGGATGATCATACACTCATATTAGTGATCAAAATATGTAGTTGTTGAACATGGATTTTTATTTATTTTTAATTGTTAAATCTGCCACACCCATACCTTAATGTTGCGGAATGGCTTTGCCCCTTTCCTGTTATGTTGGGTGTTGCCTAGGGTTGTCTCAATGTGCTTGCCTGGTTCTGTACCCAACATAATGGGCAGAG
>Ga0209208_10008654_pt1 | contig 13535 bp, 11 predicted proteins | sample S1TSphfallax_3_FD_187694 | JGI IMG/M metagenome (GOLD analysis project Ga0209208, IMG submission 187694) | Host-associated microbial communities from peat moss isolated from Minnesota, USA - S1T2_Fd - Sphagnum fallax MG (SPAdes) (version 2) | ecosystem: Host-associated > Plants > Peat moss >...
CGAAACTAGAAATGCAGATATAGTAATTAGCGTTACAGGTATAGCTGGTTTAGCAACTCCCTATATACTTCCATCTCATAAGCTTGTAGTCGATGGTGGTTTTATTCCTTCTGATGATCCAGCAGAATTACCCACTGGAGATATTGATAGAAGTGCCTATTCTATTCCCCAGAATATAGCTCCAGTTCCAGGTGGAGTTGGTCCAATAGAAATGGCTATACTTGCTGAACGTTTTGTGAAGATGGAACTAAACGTAGATATTCCTCAGTGGAATTATCAAGTAATAGAACAAGAGCAACGAATGATAGCACAAGCAATTGCACCAATCAATAATGAAGGAATTATTTGAACAGGCATTGCTTAGTGAACGTCAGAACAATACAAACAGTATCAGCCGAATTGATGAAAACAGATTTCAACTAGAAGGTGGTAAATACAGTATTATCTATAACCAAGAAGAATCATCACTAACATTAAAGCGTAATCAAGTTCAAGTAATTCTGATTAGGCTTGATTGTCAAAACAAAAACAATCAAATAAATATTGCCAGAGGATTGACAGAGCATGATCAAACTCAGTGGCAACAACTCAGACAATTACTAGAAAACCAAGCAGGATATTGAAAGATGAAAATTTCAGTGATCACCGCTACCTACAATCGGCCTCATGAATTAAAAACTATTGCGCTGCCGAGTTTGCAAAACCAGACTGATCAGTTTTTTGAATGGATAGTTATTAATGATGGAGCTAATCCGCAAACAAGAGATATTATCAATACAGCTAAGATTGCCATCCCAACTATATACTTAGAAATAGAGCATTCCTCCTTTGGATTTGGTCTTTGTCATGCACGAAATTTAGGTTTGGAGACCGCAACAGGGCAATTAATTACATATTTAGATGATGACAACAGCTTTGAACCAGATTTTATCTTAGCTACAAAGCAATTCTTCTCATCTCATGTTCAGATCAAATACAGCATGGCTAGACAAAACCGTCGCCGTGATTTAACATATCATGGAGCAGTCATTCGTCAAGGAAAATATTTCTGTTCTCCGAACAACTCTAATTGCTCCCTGGTTGAATTAATCACCCAACAACAAATATTTGATAGCAATGGATTCTCTCACGTTAAAGCTAATGCTCCCAGATGGAATCCTCAATACCAAGTTTTTGCTGATTTTGAATTCTTGCTTCAGTGTGTTGGTATGTACGGCAGAAATGCATTTAAAATTAACCCTAAAATTTTAGTTAATTATATTCAGTCATCTGAAGGCATCATTGGTAGTTCAACTTATACTCAATGGTCAACAGAACTAAAAAACATTCTAAATTCTGATTGTTACCAGTTAAATTTATCTGAAACTGAACAACTTTACCGCCTTGTTCAGTTATATCAGCAGCGGAGTTCTAAACAAGCATCTGCTTTTAGTGCCGAGCCTCAAATTTAGATGGGGTCTTTCTTCATGTGCTACAAGTTGATCAAACTGTTCCTTCTCCCTACTATCATGCGTCCGCGTAATCCTTGTTGCCATGGCAATAAATTTAAAGCTGCATATATAAATTTGCAAAATAATTATACACTATTCATTTGATTTGGACTTTGGACAGAAAAAGTTGTTCGCGTAGATTTTACGCAGACAAGTGAATGATCAATCTCATTGATAGCTTTCTGAAGCTTAGTATAAATATACTGGCTCTAATAACCCAAGTTGCTAGTTACTATTGTTAGCGATCGCACGTAGGATAATAGAGTAGTAAAATACTCCAAGAAGAAATTAGGAGGGCAAAATGGGGCGCAGAGAGCGTGTGGGGGATACCTAAAGATAGAGGCGATAAGTAAGAAAATTTAGATAGCCGATAGTCAAGCCTGAAACCCGTTGTTGCACAGAAAATGCTAGAAGTACTATCGGTATTGGAAAAACTAGATGTGACAAATAACAAATAATCTTAACTTGTCAAATAGACATCTCCGAAAATAAGCCTGAAACCCTGATGCAGCAAGATGCAGATATTAATTGTCGGAGATGTCTAATACCTAAAAACTGCTGCAAAGCCCCGACTTTTTAGAGTCGGGGATATTCGATTATCATGCCCTGCCTGCTTGCAAATCAGACAAATTAAAATTCCTCTCAGGGGGTTCCTCAGGGAGGAATCCACCTGCTTGCATTTTCCATAACCTATAGTAAGGACCACGCAGGGAGAGCAGTTTATCGTGGGTACCATCTTCAACAATGCGACCTGCCTCAAACACTAAAATGCGGTCTAGATGGGCAATTGTGGACAATCGGTGGGCCACTACAATTACTGTTTTTCCATGCATTGCTAAATCTAGGGTTTCTTGGATCGCTTTTTCGGTGATGGAATCAAGGCTAGAGGTAGCTTCATCTAGGATCAGGATCGGTGCATCTTTGAGAATCACTCGGGCGATCGCAATGCGTTGTCTTTGCCCTCCAGACAGTTTGACACCGCGTTCACCCACCAGAGAATTATACCCCTCGCTCATCACCGAGATAAAATCGTGGGCGTAAGCCTTACGCGCCGCTTCCATCACTTCCTCATCACTTGCTTCCATTTGCCCGTAACGAATATTTTCTAGTAACGTGCGATGGAACAGAGATGGATCTTGGGGAATCAAGCTGATTTGGGCGTGTAGTGCTTCCTGAGTCATATCTTGAATATCTACCCCATCAATGAGGATCTGCCCCGATTGGGGATCGAACAACCGCAGAATCAGGTTGACAAAAGTAGATTTCCCAGAGCCAGAGAAGCCCACCAGTCCCACACGCTGCCCCGGTTGAATGGTGACACTCAGGTTTTGGAACACCCTCTTCTCCGACGAGTAGCTGAAATTTACCTGCCGAAACTCAATGGAACCCTGGGTAATAGAGTGATTGATGGCTCCATCCCGGTCAATTAACTCGTGGGGTTGAACAATAACTAAGACACCATTGGCAACATTACCGATATGTTCAAAAAATTCTAGAAACCGTCTGCTTAAATTGCGAGCTTCACTAATGATCAACAGCGATAGACTAGTTGCCACGACAAAGTCAGCCGCGGAGATCTTCCCCTGACTCCAGAGACTGAGGGAGTAATATAGAGTGCTAATTTTCAAAACTGCTGCGGAGATAAACTGAAACAGGCGGACTCGCTCCGAGTACCAGTTTGACTTTCTCACCAGTTTGAGTTCGTACCTTAATCGCTCATCCAAATAGCTTCGTTCAAAACCCAAACGGGCAAACAGTCTACTACTGGTGAGATTTGTGATGGCATCTACAATGACACCAGTTGTATCACTTCTGGCTGCGGCCGCTCTCCTGGAGTAAATGCGGCAGCGAGTTGCCAGCAAAAAGGAAATACTGATGAACAGAACTGCCCAGACCCCCACCATTACACCCAAGAGCGGATGGGCGTGATACACTAACACCGTAGCTATAGTATACACAATAATTACTGGCATAAACTCAGTAATCAGCATCTGCATCGTCTGGGTGACACCGAGAGAGGTTTCAGCGATCCGATGGGCCAATGCCCCAGCAAAACTGCTGCTCAGGTATCGGTGGGAATGTTGTTGCAAGTACGCATATAGGGAGCGGACAATGTGCTGGCGGTGGATGGGATGGAGAAGAGTGAGCAGGAGTCCAGATAATCTACCAAATATTACTTCCCCAATACCTAAAGCAGTGAACAGCATCAGGGGTTGACGCACAACATCAAAAATGGGCTTGTTCTCCCCATGTAACTGGGTCACACTCCGGATAATTTGACCAATGGCGTAGGGCAGCATGATGCCACAGGTCGTATGGATCACCTCTAGGACGACAATGATCGCATACCACCAGCGGAAATGGTTGAGGAAATAGCAAATGAACCTGAATGGAGTTGATGGCAGATCTGGTGCATTGGCAGCACGTTGAAAGGATTGTTTAGACTTTTTTTTCATGAACTCCTGTGAAAAAGCACGAATATTTCTAACGCAGCGAATCTCCTCTGCGGTATTCAGCAGTTATTTCATCTAGCTTCTGTTTTAAACTGTCGTCGAGTTTCACTTCTGCTGCCTCGATAGTGTCAGCAAGTTGTTCTGGACGACTAGCACCAATAATCGGGGCAGTAATCACTGGATTAGCTAGCACCCAAGCTACCGCGAGGGTAGTAAGTGACAGTCCAGCCAAATCTGCCACTGTGTGTAACTCCTTAACAGTGTTGAACTCACGCTCATGCCAGTAACGCTCTTGATAACGCTCTGCTGCTGCACCCAAGGTAAAACGAGTGCCGACAGTGGGTCCTTGATCACGATTGTGTTTCCCAGTCAGTAAACCTCCCGCCAAAGGATTATAGGGAATTACACCCAGCCCCTCTTCCTGTGCTAAGGGGAGTAGTTCTCGCTCAATTTCACGGAACAACAGATTGTAGCGAGGCTGAATGGAGACAAAGCGAGTTAAATTGCGGACATCTGCACGACCTAAAGCGCGACTGAGTCGGTAAGCTAAGAAGTTAGAAACCCCAATGTAGCGGGCTTTACCAGCGCGAACTATGGTGTCCAGGGCCTCTAGGGTCTCATCTAGGGGCGTCGAGGTATCATCGGAGTGTAGTTGATACAGATCAACATAATCAGTTTCCAGACGTTTGAGGGAGGCATCGATCGCATCCAAGATATGTTTGCGTGAAGCACCCTGATCCCAAGGTGCAAGACCAACCCGGCCCACAGCCTTGGTAGCCAGGATAAAATGTTGACGTTTGCCTTTGAGCCAGCGGCCGACAATTTCTTCTGTGCGTCCTGCTGTGGTAGTTCCACCCCCAAGGGGATAGACATCGGCTGTATCCAGAAAATTGACACCAGCATCAGCAGCTATGTCAAGGATGGCTCTAGAAGTCTCCTCCTCAGTCTGCAATCCAAAGGTCATAGTGCCAAGGCAGAGGCGGGAAACTTTCAATCCGGTTTTGCCAAGATTAGTGGTTGGTATGGTCATAAGAAAACTTGGTAAGTGGGAAATGAGTATGGCTTTAGAGAAAGAGAGGGAAACTTTAAGCTCTTTGATGAGCTTTACGGCTGCTTCCGTGGGTTTCTGACAATGGTGTTTGTTTGATTCGGAATGGGGGGTGTTGGGGATTAAGTCTCCCCATCTCCCCCGTATTGCCAATTAGGCAACTACAGAAGCTTGACGACGGCTTTGGGAAACCAGCCATTGTTGCAATTTAGAATCGCCGTATACCTCATCGGCAATAAAATGGTCCCCATCAGGTAGTACAGTCAAATCTACTCTCCCTCCTAGTTCCCGCAGAGTAGCAACGAGATGCTCTGTGTCTTCAATTGACACTTTTTCATCTTTTGCACCTTGGAAGATCTGGATCGGAATTTCCTTGAGTGCAGCTAGTTGGGTTGCTTCTAATGTCTTGGGTGTGCGGCCTGATACTGCTACCAAACCCGCGAAGCGTCCAGGATGGGAAGCGGCAAGATGCCAAGCCCCGGCTGTACCTAAGCTGAACCCAGATAAGATCACACGGTAGGGGTCAACTGGCTGGGAGGCGATCAGATGATCAAGTAGGGCAATTACATCTGACTCTCGCTCTACCCAAGTTTGTCCCTCTGGCAGTTGGGGAGCTGCAAAGACGTATGGTACTGGGCTTGACCGATCTACGAACCGAGGTAAACCCCATTGCAGCAGCACATCTAAATCTGAACCCCGATGGACTGCCCCATGCAAAAATAGGACTAGGGGTGCGGGTCTATTGTCGGTTACTGATGAGAGCAGATAGGGCAAGGGGTTTTGCAGGTGTTTTTCCACTGGCATAGTTCTAACTCCTACACTTTCACTAAGGGTTTATCTATTTGTATGGACTCGATTTGAGCTACTCTGGATTCAATCACTGTCCCCTGGAAGAAATTGGGGTTGGCTTCGGTGTAGAACTTGTAGGGATTAGCGAATACATAAGCTTTGAAGTCAGATTCGGAAATTACCCCTTCTTTCACCAACTGCCAACTTTCCGCTAAGGGATCTCTCAGATCAGGTACATCCCAGTGACCAACATCTGAGGAATAGATGGCGTTAATCTTCACACCCAAGGGATTGGCTTTGGTGTTGAATGCTGCTCCTATGGTGCGGTCATCGGATTCGGAACCAAAGAAGAAACTGTTCACCCAGCGATCGCGGATGTCTTCAATTGTTCTAATCCCAGCGGCGGCAAAATCTTCTAATTCCTGACTATTGGGCTGACGGCTATGGCGGCTGAATGATGAACCGAGTACACTCTTGGTCAATTCTGCTTTGCTCAGGGAGTGCCCTTTGGTAATTTCTCCACCGTACTGCTCAAACAACTCCAATAGTTCATCACCATTGGTGAGGTCTGGGTTGTAATTTTGCAACCCTTCGAGACTGCGCTTGGAGAAGCGGTCCACCAAATGAATGTAAACGTGAGCACCCCAATCGGCACCACCTTCTAGCATCCCCACACGCAACTGCGGAAACCGTCTGGTTACTCCACCAAAGAACAGGGCCTTGGCAAAGGCTTGGGAACCATCGGCAAAGTGACCGATATGGTTGTTCATGTAGTTACTGATGGAGGAGCGTCCGGTCCAACCTTGACTGCCATAGTGGGTAGTAACGGGTACACCCAACTCCACGACTTTGGCCCAGAAGGGATCGTAGTCGTACTCACTATCTAGTCCGAAGAAATCTATATAGGAGGCATACTTGGCGATTTCGGGGAACTTGTCCGCTGGGTACTTATCAGCGATCGCCTTAATTGGGCGTTTTACACCACCAGGAATATTAGCTACCTTCAACCCCAGGGTTTTGACGGCAAACTCTAACTCCTCTATTGCCTCTTGGGGAGTAGTCATGGGGATACCGGCAACTGGTGTCAGGCGATCGCTATACTTCCGGTAGATATCGGCATGATAGTGATTGACGGCTCGTTGCAGGGCTTGCCGATTCTCTGCACTTGCTCCAGCTGGTGCTAGAACATTATTCGGAAATAATACTGAGTAGTCTGACCCCTGCTCTGCTTGCCGCTCATAGAAGAGTGCCGGTAAGGTGTAGGTCGCCAAATCTAGGGTATTGCGGGTAACTCTTGCCCACCAAGGGGAGCGAATCGTGCGGTTATATTGCCGTTCTTCGGGAGTTTGTTGATACCAGTCCTTACCATCGCTCTTGGAGTTGAGACGGGAGGACTCGGCCTTCCGCAATTCATCTACCAGTTTTGCCCCTCCGTAATTAGCAATGTAATCTTCTATAGCAGGGGTGAAATCATTGGTATGAACGTCGGTATCGATGACTGGGTAATTCAAGGTGGCTCTGATGGCAGCAGAGGGTGAGGTCTTCAAGTCGCTATATTCAGTCATGTTTTTTCCGTATTTTTGGTGAAAGGTAACTCTTATTAGGGAATAGGAAGAAGTGGGGGAGCACAACAGAATCCTAAATTCGTAGAGGTGTACGGACTTTTTTCCCTAATCAAAATATGCTCCCCATATGTATTAGATATCTCCAGCAAATGAGCCTTTAACCCTGACGCAGTTACGGTCAGAGATATCTATTCAAGTCAAGACCACGCAGGCTGGAGGCGATCGGCAAAAGGCACGCTGCAACATTTATACCAACACTAATTCCTTATCTGCTTGTTTAACGGCAAAACCATTGTCCGGGCGACGCAAACCGAGGTTTTCCCGCAGGGTTGTGCCCTCGTATTCAGTCCGGAACAGTCCCCGCTTCTGGAGGACAGGAACAACTAAATTTACAAACTCATCCAACCCTGTGGGGAGGATTGGCGGCATAATATTAAAGCCATCTGCTGCACCATTGTTGAACCACTCTTCTAGTTGATCGGCAATGGTTTCGGGGGTACCAAGTATGGTGCGATGACCTCGTGCGGTAGATAGGGAGAGGTACAACTGCCGCAGTGTCAGGGCACCACGAGTGGCTAGATCCTTAACTAGTTTGAGCCGACTCTTGTTAGTGTTGGTGTCGTCGGGTAGTTCAGGAGCTAGATCATCTAGGGAATATGACGACAGATCCACATCCTTGTAGTAGTTCTTTAAAATTCCCCAAGCGACGGTGGGGTGGATTAAAGATTGCAGAAATTCGTATTTCTCTTGAGCCTCTGCCTCGGTACGTCCGATAATGGGGAAAGCACCAGGCATAATTTTGAGATCATCTGGAGAGCGGCCATATTTCGCCAACCTCCCCTTGACATCGGCGTAAAATTCTTGGGCATCAGCTAGGGTCTGATTAGCAGTGAATATTACCTCTGCGGTACGTGCGGCTAATTCCCGTCCGGCTTCCGAGGCTCCAGCTTGAACAATTACCGGGTACCCTTGGGGGGGACGAGCAACGTTCAAGGGGCCTTTCACAGAAAAATATTTGCCTTTGTGGTTGAGGGTATGTACCTTGTCCGGATCAAAATAAATCCCAGATTCTCGGTCACGGATAAAGGCATCATCCTCCCAGCTATCCCACAGTCCTTTCACAACTTCCACAAACTCTTCTGCTCGTTCATAACGCTGGCTGTGGTCTGGGTGTTGCTCAAGTCCGAAGTTAGCTGCGGCATATTCATTGCCTGTGGTGACTACATTCCACCCTGCTCGTCCCCCGCTTAAGTAATCTAGGGAGGCAAACTTCCGAGCCAGGGTGTAAGGTTCTTCGTATGTAGTTGAGGCAGTGGAGATAAAGCCGATGTTTTCGGTGACAGATGACAAGGCAGCAAAGAGAGTCACTGGCTCAAAACGGACCATCTTCCCATTGCGACTCTGAGTTTCTGGAGCACCCCCCCAAACCCCTGGGCTATCTGCTAGGAAAACTGCATCAAACAACCCGCGTTGAGCTGTCTGAGTAATTTCCTTGTAATGCTCGAAATTCAGCCCCGCATCTATCTGTGAATCAGGGTGTCGCCATGCAGAGACATGATGTCCGGTGGCTTGGATAAATGCACCTAAACGGAACTTGCGTGTTGTGTTCATCTTTTTATATTGCTTATATTGCAAATTGCCTCTTATCTAGAAGCCCCAACAGCTGCAACTTGAGTAAATCTATTTCTGGGACGAGGTAAACCTAAATTTTCCCGCAGAGTACTACCCTCATACTCAGTGCGGAAAAGTCCCCGACGTTGCAGTTCGGGAATTACCAACTCCACAAACTCATCTAAACCACCTGGTAGATAGGGTGGCATGATATTGAAACCATCTGCACCACCATTGATAAACCATTCTTCCAACTGGTCAGCAATTGTTGTCGGTGTCCCCAAAATGGTTCTATGACCACGGGCGCCGGCGATGGCTAGATATAATTGTCTTATGGTTAAATTTTCCCTGTTAGCTAAATCGGTCAGCAGTTTCTGACGGCTCTTACCACCATTAGTCTCTGGTAGTTCGGGTAGAGGTCCATCTACAGGATAGGGGGACAAATCGACTCCACCTATCATCCCAGACAGCAGTCCTAGCCCAACATAGGGATGAATCAATTCCTGCAGTAAATCGTATTTTTCCCGCGCTTGGGCTTCAGTTTCACCAATTACGGGAAACACCCCAGGCATAATCTTCACATGGTCAGGGTTACGTCCCGCTTTGGCTACCCTCCCTTTCACACCAGCATAGAAAGTTTGTGCTTCTGCTAGTGTTTGTTGAGCCGTGAAAATTACCTCTGCGGTGTGTGCTGCTAGTTCCTGACCATCTTCAGAAGAACCAGCTTGAATAATGACTGGGTATCCTTGCACTGGACGCGCCACATTCAACGGACCATGCACGGCAAAGTGTTTACCTTTATGGTTGGGAATATGCATTTTATCAGGTGCAAAATATACTCCTGATTCCTTATCCTGCAGAAAAGCATCATCCTCCCAACTGTCCCATAGCTTTGTCACCACATCGACAAACTCTCCCGCCCGTTCATAACGTAGACTATGCTCCATGTGCTGGTCACGGTTGAAGTTGTGGGCTTCCGCTTCGCTGGCAGAAGTCACAAGATTCCAGCCAGCACGACCATTGCTAAGATAGTCGAGGGATGCAAACTTACGGGCTACATGGAAGGGTTCGTTATAGGTAGTTGATACGGTAGCTGCTAGGCCAATCCGTTCCGTAACTACCGATAAAGCGGAAAGCAAAGTTAGTGGTTCAAAATGGACAACCGATGAACGACTGACAGCATCAAAACCTTGACCCCGTTGCCTTACAGCTACACCATCGGCAAAGAAAATCATGTCAAATTTGCCTCGTTCTGCTGTCTGAGCAATTTGGCGGAAATGCTGGAAGTTAAGACCACCATCCGCAGGTGTATCTGGATGTCGCCATGCTGCCACATGATGACCGGAACTCATTAAAAATGCACCCAGTCTTAGTTGTCTTTTTTGCTTATTCATTTCTTCGACAGGATTAAAGGTGGCAAAGGACACAAGTTAGGAGATACGCAGATGAACCGTACAGTGCTTTGTTGGTAGCTACAAAGTACTGTTAGTTGACCAATTTGCAGTAGATTTAGACCAAATAATCGCACAACTCCAGGCAGAAGACAAGTAGTTATGCTAAATTTCTTAATATATAAATATTAGGTTATCTAAATATTTAGTCAAGTGGTGGTGGAACAGGGGTGGATTAAGGAAATCGATATCAACCCCTTACTGGCTTCATCGGAACAGTTAATTCTGCTGGATGCTTGGATTGTCTTACATGATACTCGTGTTCCACTACCTACCCAAGCTAGGGATTCGTCTCCACCGTGCCCAGAATGTAGGGGTGGATGTCTAGGCTGTTAGTTTTGTACCTTTTTGGGGTAATTCCGCAAAAAATTATTGATGCTGCCGTTGTTGATGGAAAAGCCTCTGTAACACAAGCTTTTCTCTAAAAATAGGCGACGCATTTTGTGGACGAAGTCTTGTGGGGTAGAGGGTTCCAAAATTAACACACTAGTGGATGTCTCGTTTAAGATAAGTAGTAAGCAAATCTTTTTTACCTACCATTTGACATCATTGTCAGTGATCACTTCACTCAACCCAATATTCAGTGTTCTTAATCCCATTTAATAAAAAGAACGAATATGCAAGCTTACAAATTAAACGCAACAGTTAATCAATTAGGTTACTTAATTATTGACGAACCTCTGAATATTGCTCCAGGGAAGGTGGAAGTTATTATTTTGCAATCAGAACCATCTGTAGAAACTCAAACTCAGTCACAACCTGCAAAGCAAAGAAGAATAGTAGAATGCTCTATCCCTATTTTGAAAGAGTGGTTAGAAAGCACAGAACCAACCCCTTCAGATTTTGACTCCGACCAAGCAAAATGGGAATATTTGAAGGAGAAACATAATCTGTGAAGGTTTTGCTAGACACTAAGATAATTCTGGATTTTGCTTCATAACAGTATCCTTTTTACAGCAATAGCGTACAAGTTTTATCGTTGATTTATCAAAAACAAATAGAAGGTTACATTTCTGCTTCTACTTTTAGTGACCTTTATTACATCATCCGCAAAGATAAAGGTCGAGTATCAGCTTTATCCTTTTTAGGGAGAATTGTAACTTTCTGTCAAGTAACGACAGTGGACACAGCAGTTATCTCAATGGCGCTAACTACTAACTTCAAAGATTTTGAAGATGCTATTCAATACAGCACTGCAGTACTTAATCAATTAGATGCTATTATTACTCGCGACCTGTCCGATTTTCAGGTAACGATTCCACTAATTATGACTCCTGAGCAGTTAATTCTTGAATTAACCAATTCTTAATCATTACTCACAAGTTAAACTAAAATCATTTTTATCTCGCTCATGTCTGAGAGCTTGAAGTTGCTACCAGGCGTCGTTGCGTGCTTGGAAAGGGGAAAACTAAGTAGCCGAGCAGAAATATTTACAAACTAATATCTAGTCTGATCTAGACTGGATAAAGGATTCCAGCCGAGAGTTTGTGTAATTAATTCTGCTCAAGTACTTATTACAGCTAAAAATTGTGCAGCAACAAAAATACCATATACTCAATCACTTTTTTTGGCAACTACTCATACACACCCTCAGCGTAGCAGAGTGGCGACTTCCGCAAAACGTTAACTTAAACCACTGCTTACAATCAAAATAGAAGATGCAACGTCTCAGATCGGAGTTTTGCTCATGCTTGTTACCCATGAACTTCCCTATCTGACCCCAGAGGAATATTTTGAGTGGGAAGCCCAGCAAGATTTACGCTATGAGTATTTTGATGGGCAAGTCTTGGCGATGACGGGTGGATCGTTGCCCCATGCTGACATTGCTTTAAATGTTGCCAGTGCCCTGCGGCAACTTCTAAAAGGGCGCTGCAAGGTGAGGAACTCAGATGCAAAGGTGGGAATCACACAGAGAGGTCCTTTTGTTTATCCTGATGTCAGCGTCACCTGCGATGAGCGAGACCGCAATGCCCAACAATTTTCTCGTTATCCCTGCTTGATTGTTGAAGTCTTGTCTCCCAGCACTGAAGCCTATGATCGAGGAGGGAAATTTGCCCTCTACCGACGTTTGGAGAGTTTACAAGAGTATGTTCTGATCAGCTCTGAAACTAAGTCCGTGGATCTGTTTCGACGGAGTCAATGGGGGGAGTGGACTTTTATTCCCTATACCGAAGGCGATGATATTAAGCTGATGAGCCTGGGTTTGACGATTTCGGTCAATGTAATCTATGAAGATGTGTTGATACTGCAACCCGAAAACTCAGCCGATGCTCTGCCAAATGAGGATGATTCAGCGTAACTATACTCTGCACGGTTTGGCGCTTTACTTCTAAAATCGCGCTTGAGGTTACAGGCAAAGTTTTTTTGCCCAGGCAAAAGTCCAGAAATCAGCCGTTTTTAGTATAGCGATCGCCACTCAAACTCCCTTCCTGATCTGCCATCAGCTTCATATCTCAGGTAAAGGACTTGCCTTTACGGGTAATTTGGCTTAAAATACTGTAAAACGATACACTTTTAGTAGTATTATTCCAAACGAGAAAAATAAGGTTTAATTGCCAACATGACGACAGATATAGGAATTCGCACTCAACAGGTTAAAGTCCCCAACGGCGACTTGCAGATAGATGCCTATTTAGCTCAACCTGGACATGGGGGGACTTTTCCCGCCGTAATCGTGATTCAGGAAATCTTCGGGGTAAACATCCATATTCGCGAAGTAGCTGAGAAGTTAGCCAAAGAAGGATATGTAGCGATCGCCCCTACTTTATTTCAACGCACAGCTCCTGGCTTCGAGGGTGGATACACCCCAGAAGACGTGCAGTTAGGGAGACAGTATAAAGAGCAAACTACAGCAGAGGAAATACTGAGTGATATCCAAGCCACCATTGCCTATTTGCAAGCCCTACCCCAGGTAAAAGGGGAGGCAGTTGGTGCTATTGGTTTCTGCTTCGGTGGACATGTTGTCTATCTAGCTGCAGCCCTACCAGACATCAAAGCCACCGCTTCCTTCTACGGTGGTGGAATTCCCACCTCAACCCCAGGTGGTGGGGAGCCTACCATCACGCGGACAGCGGAAATTAAGTCCCCGATTTACGCCTTCTTTGGAACTGAAGACCGGGGAATACCTC
>Ga0209208_10008655_pt1 | contig 13534 bp, 8 predicted proteins | sample S1TSphfallax_3_FD_187694 | JGI IMG/M metagenome (GOLD analysis project Ga0209208, IMG submission 187694) | Host-associated microbial communities from peat moss isolated from Minnesota, USA - S1T2_Fd - Sphagnum fallax MG (SPAdes) (version 2) | ecosystem: Host-associated > Plants > Peat moss >...
AATAGGGGGGTAGGTCACCTCAAAACCCCAAAAAAAAAACCCAATTTTGGTGGGGACACCCATGTAACCCTAAACCCTAAACCCTAAACCCCTAAACCCTAAACCCTAAACCCTGTTGCAATCCATGTGGTGGAAGGAGTTTTGCAATGAACATACTCAGAAAGGCCACACTACACAGTATGTATTACTGTAGTGTAGATGTGTTATGCTTTGAGTGATATTTTTTCTTTGCAGATGGGTTGTTCCCTTTGATGAATCAAATGTCTTTCTAATGCATTGTAACTGACATTTGTTCTCTAAAACATACTCAAGGTTGAGGTTTTACTGTTAAGTAGCCCATCAATGGACCAATGACATTTTTCAGTCCTTTCTACTTGCAATGATCCCACCTGACTGTTATCATTGCCCTTGTGACAGCTGCCTGGTAAATTACAGCCTTGGCATCATTCTAGGAGGCACAGCTCTTTAGTGGCAGCACATGGGATCTTTCAGCTTCTTACATAGTGGTAGACTTACCAACATTTTTTTTTGTGCAACGCAGATGTCAAATCAGGCATGATGGGCAGTTCTGCAGGCTTTTAATCTACTTAAGCAGCATTGAAAGGTACTTGATGCGTTGGTCAAGGCATTGGGGGAGAATTTAGCGTTAGGCTCTCTTGTGGAGACCATTGAGACCACAATGGCAGCTCAAGAATAAAACTGCACACTTGTCCTGGTGAAGCCTAGAAGTCCATTGCACCCTTACCTGCCTGGTTCTCATTTCGAGGTTTGGCATATTCAAGGTGTTGGTTAGCAAACTAACCCCAATATTGTGGAGCAAAGTTCCTTTTATAATGGTTTGCCTATATATGCAGTTGGATATCAGGTTGGATGCAGTTCCTTAATTGCAGAAATTACTGAGCAAAAATTGTGCAAAATTTCACACTGCAAGATAGTCCTAACTAGTCCAAGGCATCTGCAACTAGTTTGGTTACATATGTTACTTTTGATGGTCCCTAAACATGCGAGAGACCATATCTTTTGTTCATACTACTAGTTTTTTTGTTCTTCTTTCTAGTTCTACCTTCTGTGTTGTTACTCTTCCAGTTTCTTCAATCCTTCTCTGTAAGTTTGTGTTTTGACTTCAAGGAAAAGGTTAATCCTTATTCAGGCCTTCCCAATCACGGGTATGGTGATTTTTTGATTTTCACAAGAGTTCTTAATTGAACCCTATTTCAATATTCAAGAACCGTGTCCATACACAAGCCTTTTCATCTTTTCCTAAGTTCCCAATACTGCAAAGCACAACATACCAACATTAATATTGATACCTGCATTTACCTAAGTTTGGCAGCATCGATGTTCAGGTAGGTTTTCTCTTATCTGGGATCCCACCATTGTGAAGGATCCAAAAAAATCTCACAACCGTTTCTCTGTCTGACCTCTAGGGATTGCAGAAAAACTTCCTTTCAAATAAAAAAGTTTGATCAGGTAGAAGCCACCATGAGGTACTGCGTCCTTGCACAGAAGGTCTCCAATCTTATGATTTGCTTCCAAAGATTATCAGGTCAACATCTTTCGGCAAACAAACCAACCACACGTACTTTGAGAAGATGTCATTAGACAAACATAGAGAGAGAGAGAGAGAGAGGACGAACACGAAATCTTACAATTACCGTGATCTCTGAGTGACGCTTTTGTTTCAATCCCCTGTGCTCTGGGAACAAGTGTTGTGTACTGCAAAAGTTGATGGGTACAGTGCACACAGATGTTCTGGGTGCGCACAGATGCATAGCAGCAAGCTCCTTCTGGTCGACCTCCCTCTTCTCCATGTGATGGTGGACCTGCTGCTACTTTTGTGGTCTAGAAAAGGGTTAAATATGGCAGTTGAACTTGGAGCGCAGATGATTAAGAAGACATTGCTGGTTCGCAAAAACCCTTGGCATTTTCTCTCACTCCTCACAAGTATAAACCCAACTGTGATTTCCTCTCCAGCGTTCAACCCAAATGTAATCTCTCACCACCATCTGTGCATTTCTTGGTGGGACACTTCCCAATTGAACGTCATCAGTCCGTCCAAAACCCTGGCACCCTAGAAGGATGACTTGCACACCTCTTGCTCTTGAGAACCACGGACACCAAGCAACAAAGGTAAACCACCTCCCATGAAGAAGTGACGGTGTTGCATGAAGAAGAAAAGAAGAAAAATGAAAACAAAAACAACCCCCTCCCCCCTAAAACTACCTGCCACTATAGGAAAACAGCCTGCAGCTTAGGAGGGGTTTTAGGGCCAAAACAGCCTCCAGCCTCCCCCAGTGGCTACGCCCATAGTGGCCAGATTATATGTTTAGTTCAATCAAAGTCTGAAGTCCACAAACCTAACAAGCAACATCTGTAGCAAAAGAGACCTGTACATAGACAGGACTTTCTACCCAATTTGTTTTGTTGTGTATTGATGATGCAGGAGAATAAGCAGAAACCGGTCTATTGCTAAAGAGTAAGGTTTAGTGGGACCTAAATAGTTAGAGAGGAATATAATTCATTACTGAAGAGTACACAACAGGCTGGGTAGAAAGTGTACATAGTGAACCCAGAAGGGTGGATCAATGCTAGTGATGATGTAAGAGCGTTTCCAATGTAAAGCAAAAAAATAGCATTGCCAGAATCCAGAATACCTGAGAAATCCAGCAATTTTGAAATCTGATTGTGAACCAAATTTGGCCACAGGGGTCAAGATGATACAAGCACTTTCCTCATGCAAGACCCTCCATTCTGTTTTGAAGTTTCTCAAGATGACAGACATACATACATGAAACTGATTTCAAATTTCAGTCCGCCAAATTGGGCAGATGACCAGTCACTCAGCAGAGCACATAATCTTGACATCCAGATCCTACGGCAGAAGAGTCATTGACACAAGCCTCGAATTGTTCTAGCAAAGTGTGTTGTGTAGACTAGACACCAATATTTCATATACATTTTTTATATGCTTGTCTGTACATAAAGATTCTCATAAAGTAAAAACCAACACATGTTTGTCCAATTATAGGCATGGTTCAGCCTATGAAGGAAGATGTCAACTGAGAAGCCCATCAAAATGCAATATACAAGTCTTTGTTGTCTAGACCAAAAGTCTCATCAGGTTTCCTCAGTGTCTCCTGTAGCGACCACAAGTCAGCAAAAACTTATCGTTATATGAATAAACAGATAAAAGTACCCAGCTGACACAACTGGGAAATGCACTGTATTGAGTGGGTTTGAAGACAGGCTGCAAGGACCCCAAGGACATTCTTGATTGGTCTTCTTGATTTCCCAAGCTCAAGGAGGCTTTCAGAGAGATTACAATCACCTTGTTATCTATCAACCTGAGGCCTTTTTATGGTTAAGATGTATTGTGAATTTGCTACGGAGACTATGTACCTTTATAAGTAAAGAACATGACATGAGGTTGTATTTGAACTGACCACAAAGATAGCCAAACCACTTAAATGTTTCCTTTGAACCTCTCTAAAACTTTGTTAAAGTGGTTACATAAACGAACACAATTGGATCCAACACTTTAAATTAGGCCAGATGACAGGATTCCTACCTCATGGGTCTGTCGGTGCCCATTGGGTCTTTGATATTGGCCAAGAATGCATTGGATTGCTCATATGACAACCAATTCTTCTGCCCACAAAAATTGAGTATCATTAATTTTCACCCCAGAGAAACATGGTTATCATGTTTTAGGCTTTTGTCTAGTGCTTGCCTTACTAACTAGAGCACAAATATTAGTGCTCAAGTAGCCTCTGCAAGCACTCCTACTAAACACTCCAGGGAATGATGCAAGGAACAGGATCTGGAAGGAGGGTCCAACAGTATTTCTCTTTTGCACTAATTGTAGGTAAACATAAGGTTTTCAATCATATAGATGCACTAATTCTAACAGAAGTGAGTAAAGTTGGACCACACAATGTTAGTTAATTTATTACCATCACTAACCATGTTAAAGAGGCCAGAAGGGTGAACAATTAGAGTGACAAAACCCAAAGACCATATAGGACTAGAAAAAGAAGGAATCCATATTTCAAAAAGCTGCAAGAGAGCCTGACATCTTGATGTAGTCCTAGTCCCAAACTGTTTGTGTCACACAAGTTTTTTTGTGTGCCAAACAAAGTCCACTACACCTAACCTAGAGAAAATAATTCAATTGCAGAGACAGACTATGAAATCAGTTTTAAAAGCTTGCCATAATTTGAAACATTGACACGAAGGCCCAATCAAGTCACATATCTAGTTTGGTGGAAGAACTCCTTGCCATCAACATGGGGTGTATAAGCTATAAGAATGCAAAGACAAAATTGTCAACCAGGATTCAAGGCCTGATTATCCAATATTCCTTTTAGAAAGCACAATTAGCACTTAAGCTTTCGTGTTGTTTTATACATGATACATTGAAACACAATTGTAACTCATTTAACTGTAGATTTTGAGTCCCGACACACATCAAAGAGAACTTTGATGTATCTAAATAAGTGGGAACTAATCTCATGGAGATTAAAAGGCACTTGGCATGCAACCCGTGGTTTGATAGAAAGTTTAGGGCTGTAGTCAACTAACTAATAGGTTGTGAGGATGGAAGAGGGATTGGGTGGGTGTCCATTGCTCTTTCCAACTATATGGGATCAGAGGAATTGTATCCTTGTGAGTTTGAAAACAACAAAAACCCCATAGTAAGAAAATGATGAATAACTCACCATGCCATTTTCATCGTGTTTGGCAGGGATTGCATGAGAGTTTGTTTGAATGTCTTAGGCTGTCGCAACAACAACATGAATAAAAACATCAAAACTCATGGAACTAATGTGTAAAATCCAAATCTTCAACATACTTTGCCTTTAACTTTTAGCAATCCTTTAATATCATGATGATAAGACTCCTATATACAATAGTCATAGAAAAATACTTGATTGCGAATATTTTCCACAACAGGGGGCCAAAAGAAAACAACATCAACGCAAAAAATGCACACTTCAAATAAAATTCATAGTCTAGATTGATTTAATGGCAACTACCTTTGTAACATCACACATGAGCTTCTTCACTTGCCTTGCCAACATATTGTTATTATTGGCTAGATTTTCCTATCAATAAGATAATAGAAACATAAAAAACCACTATGGGGAAAGAAGCATCCCACAAGCGCACTAAGGAACATAAAACCATGACAAATTTCATAAGCAATTGCAATAGTTATTTTGGAGACACATAGAATATTTTGCATGCATTCTTCATAGAGGTGGATTTTGGGTCCTCATTGCACTCTTGCAAAACATGGATAATATTCTCCTTCTCAGCTAACTTCATGTGTCAATTCTTAGTTTCCAATTCCAACTTCGAAACACGCGTCGCAATAGCCATGGCCGTGATTGTGTGCAACATCCAATTACTTGTAAGGATTTGACGACAAGATGGATAACACCTCTTGTAGAAGCTCGAACACCCCACCTTTTCCTCCATTTTTCATCACTAGATCTCCACTCCATTGTTGCATCCTAGTTTAGAGCGCACGAGGTGTTGTGCTAACATACTCTAATTGCCAAGAACATTTAGACCATACATCTTTCATGAAACTCTACACCATAACCAACAATAAATTAGCAATCATACTAGCAATGGTTTCTTCTCACAATCTCTTTGCTACAAAAAACATTTTTACATTCACCGCCTCTCTATTTTCTCTTGAAATACCTCCCTATATGTGACAATCTAATACCTTAATCTTTCAAAACACTTGATTATTTTACATTCCAACCTTATTTTCTTAGAATTCTCTGAAACAACATTCACGTTATTTATATTCATGTCCACAATTTTTGTGCTATGGTTCACATTTTCTATGCGTTGGCTTACTTTGCCTATGTTATGTCCAACATATCCTACTCCTATAACTATAAACGCCATGTCAAAAGCTATCCATTTACCATCTAAAGCCTTTTTTTAATGCTCCCCTCTTTCATTTCATCTACCATCATGTTTTTTTTTTGTTCATTTAAATTGTACCTTTCGTCATTCTCTTGCGAATCAGTGATCCACCCCATCTAATTTTAAGGCCTGAGCACATGATCACGAAAACCATGAACACGTTGCGCCAGCCCAAAACATGCACTTTCGAGGTGCATATTCCAACTTGGATCATAATGCGATCGACTTGAGGTGCATGTCATAGCCCATATTTTGGATGCATTAATAAACGTTTTGACTATGATAGACAGTTATAGAAATCTTCGGGCAAGAGAGGCATAAAAAAATACAAAGAAAAAAAATCGATGGTGCTTTACATACAAAATATTTTTGTTGAAAAAATGTGCCCAAATAGCCACATCGTGAGGAAAAAAAATAACGAACCCTATTTAAAGAAAATGTTTTGACAAATCGCAAAGGAATCCACACAACTTTTTTTCAGTCTCTTACCCTTTTCAAAAAATTTGGTTGTCGTCTTAAGCAAGATTGTTAACCCTCCTAATTCACAAATTTGAAAAAAATAACATTGGTGCATCGAAGCTTTTAATAGCCAAGACACTTATTAATGCGACCAAGATATGGGTGGTGACATGCACGTCAAGTCAATTGCATTATGATCCAAGTTGGAATGTGCATTTCGAAAGTGCATGCTTTGGGTTGACGCAACATATTCATGGTTATCATGGTCATGTGCTCGGGCCCTAAAATTAAATGAGGTGGATCTTTGATTCGCAAGAGAATGATGAAAGGTACAATTTAAATGAACAAAAAAAAACATGATGGTAGATGAAATGAAAGAGGGGAGCATGAAAGAAAGGCTTCGGATGGTAGATGGATAGCTTTCAACATGGCGTTTATAGTTGTAGGGTAGGATATGTTGAACGTAACATAAACAAAGTAAGCCAAAGAATTGAAAACGTGAACTATAGCATAAAAACTATGGACGCGAGTATAAATAATGCAAGTGCTATTTCAAAGGATTTTAAGAAAATAAGGTTGGAATGTAAAATAATCAAGTGTTTTGAAAAAATAAAGTGTGAAATTGTCACAAATAAGGAGGTATTTCAATAGAAAATAGAGAGGCAATGAATGTACAAATGTTTTTTTGTAACGCACAGATTGTGAGAAGAGACCATTGCTGTTATGATCAGTAGTTTGTTGTTGGATATGGTTTAGAGTTTCATGAAAGTGGTATGGTCTAGATGTTCCTGAAAACTAAAGTATGTTCCCTATGCAATCCCATAATATCTTCACACCCCTTTCCTTGCCTTGTTGTTCAACATTCTTATAGACATGTCAATTGCCAATCGCAACATTGCCATAAATGCTTGATAACCTGCAACACATAATCTACAACATTTTCAGGCTCCAATTCAAGTTATTCATTTAGCAACTCGTTCTCCCATTTCCACATTACCATGGGTTTTACTAACATCAAGCAAGGCTACCCATACAACAATATATGGTTTAAAGGGCATTGCCTTGATCATATTCTCTACTTCCTCTAGATGGCCAACACACAAGTGTAATGTTCCAATTTTGCCAAAATCATATAATCTGTGACCATTGAAGCATAGCATTGCATGCCTTCATCCACCAAACTTGCATGGCTATAAGCTCACAGAAGACAAACAAAAGTGACATTATTTGGCTATATAACCTCTTCACAAATTTGATCAAAATGTTCAAAAGCTTCCTTACCCTGCCCATGCATGGCACATCCTCCAAGTATGGCATTCCAAGAAACCACATCTCAAAATGGCATCTTGTGAACACATTCCAAGCATCTTAATGCTCCCACATTTTGCATACATGTCAACCAAGCTAATCCCCACAAAAACATCTGACTCCAAACAATGTTGAATGATCTGGTGATGAACACACCTGCTGTCTTCAAGCAAATCACACTGGCACATCATGTATTCAGCACACCCACAAAATTAATGGGTTTGGCTGCACAGCTTCCTGTTTGTTGAAATAGTTCTAGCATCTTTTGCCCTTTCCTGCATTTCACATGTCTGAATACCATGACCACATCTCAAAATGGCATCTTATTGAACACTCTCCAAGCATCCACAATGCTCTCACATTTTGCGTACATGTCAACCAAGCCAGTCCCCACAAATACATCTGATGCTAAACTTCTTTGAAAGATCTAGTGGTGCACACCTGCTTCCTTCAAGCACTACCATGCTGGCACATGCATTCAGCACCACCACAAAAGTAACAGAGTTTGGCCGTACACGTTCCTGTTGCGTTTGTTGAAATAGTTCCAATACCTTCTGCTGTTGCCCACTTCACATGTCTCAATACCCTAACATTCCAAGTGACCACATCTGAAGATGGCATCTTATTTAACATTCTCTGAGTATCCTCAATGCTCCCACATTTTGCATACATGTGAAGGTCAAACCAATCCTTACAAATACATCTGAATCCAGTTCAACTTTCATTTATCTGTTCATGAACACACCTGACCTCTTCAAGGGCAACCATGCCTGACACATGCATTCAGCACCCCCACAGAATGAACAGAGTCTGGTTGCACACCCTCCTGCTGCATTTATAGAAATAGTTCCAGTGCCTTCTGCCCTTATCCGCAGTTTCACATGTCCTAATATGATGGCATTCCAAGTGACCACATGTTGAGATGGCACCTTGTTGAACGCTCTCCATGCATCGTCAATGCTCCCAAATTTTGCATATGTGTGCAGCGACATCAGACTTGCAACCACTTTGAATGAGCTGTTCATGAACAAGTCTGCCATCTTCAAGTGTTCATAAACCAGCACATGCCTTAACCCCTAACTGTCAGGGCAGACCATTTTGGTCTGCTTTTCAGTGTTAAAATGGACTGTCGTGACGTTTCAGGGTTAGTCACCTTCACAAACTGAATGTGTTATGAAACCCTCCTTCTAGTAGCATATGTTGGAAAAGCTGCATTGCCTTCTCAGGTTCCCCATCCTCCACATATGTTGTAAGCTTCTGATTCTATGCCAAAATGTTCCAGTGCACTGTGCTTGCTGCCATTGCAGCCATCTTTGCTGCCACACATAGTGGGTTTCATTGGTCCTCAACTCATAGTGCTCCTGTGCCTTCTTATGTTTGAAATCTGGGGTACCTTTCATTTGTCTACAACCAGGAATCCAGATAAAGCTGATCAGCCATGTACACATCAAAGTCATAAATTGTATCATAAGAACACAGAAAGCTGCAGTGACCTTCTCCATGACCAAATTGCATTTACCTACCTTCTCCAGCCTATCAAACTACTATCCCACCAGTGCTAAGGACCTGACAAGGATTTCGACCAACTTTAGAACAAGGCAGGATGAAAGCAACAACAAGAAGAACTATGGCTCCATTGACAAGTGGACTCTGACAGGATGATGTTCAGGTCCCTTCTGTGATCTGTGATCTGTGATCCCACCATTTTCAAAGCATGTAGTTTAATCACATAGAAGCCATGGTGAGGTACTGTGTCGACTTGCATAGAATATGCTTGATCAGTCCACTCGCTTTTGAAGATATCAGGTCAACATTTATCAGGTCAGCAAACAGAACACACATACTGTGAGAAGAAGAAGGCAGTATACAGACAGAAAGAGGGTTCAGGGTCTCGAACACAAGAAGCATTGTAAACAAGTCTGTGTGAACCATGGTAAGCATTGTAAAAAAAGAAGAGGAGCATTGTTTACCAGTGATACTTGGGGAAATGGAAGTGAAATTACAACAAAAACATCTTTCAACTGGGATCTTGCAGACTGCATTGTTCATAAAGCTTGAATAGCTTATGGGAAAGTCGTACCTTGGAAGGCATATGCAGCAAGTGGCCTCTCCACTGAACATTGAGATTGTGGGGCGCTCACACCAGTAAAACAGACTTAGTCAGCGAATAGAGCTTGATCATCATCATTTTGGTGCCATGTCCGATGGGCATGGCTGGCACCCACAATTTCAATCTTCCACATGACTGCTGTTCAAGAAAACTGCAGCAAAACCCAGTCTAGGTTTAGACTTGTGCAGGAGTGTGTGAAATACGAACCTGCTACAACAAAAGTTTTGTAGAATGTAAATGCTTGCACCAGAACCTGCAACATTAACCCAGTAAATGTTCTGGTTTTAACATTTCCTCAACGTACCCATCTGCTCATATTCAGGAAACATGATTTTATTTTTATTTTTTTCGTGGCGATTTTTCGCAAAATTTCGACTGAAATATGTGGCTTCTACCTGTAAAATGGAAATGCTGCTGAAAAATAACTGGAATTGGCCTAAAACACCCCACGACAAGGTCTCAAGCTGGGGCATTTATGACATTACCGCATATTGTTGTTTTCTCTCTCCAGCTCGCTTAAACCGCTCGCTTTTACGCGTCTCCTTCACGCGTATGCGCTTCTTTCTCAAGCTCTTTTTATAGGTCACAGCATTCTCCGTCCCTTCCGAGCTTCTCTTAAGGACATTGTCTTGTTGAAATACTCCCGAGTCCCTCCCTTGCTACCTAGAATCCTCTCTTACTCTTTCTACTTCTCATGTCCACAGTCGCTATCATCTCTTGATCTCACAATGTTTGAAGAATTTTGAAGGACATACACCTTTGTTGAATATCAGAGACACAAGTGGACGTTCCTTTAGCCCCTGCCAACGTAGACAGGGGTAAAACTTTTGTCCGAATTTTACCTGGCAGGGTAAAACTATAAATATGCACCGTATTTCTCTTATATTCTACACTCAGGGTTTTTTACCTCAAATTTGTGAAGTAGGTGAGTTGGCGATCTTCACAAGAAGACTTAGCCAAATTTGGCGAGAGGTAAAGAGTAGAAAAAGTTGGGATTCTCTTCTTTAAACCAGGGGCTTGTTGGCCCCTTCTCTAAATATGGCGATTTCACACTTTTTTCCACTCAAGATGTGGTGACTTGGGCTCACTTTTTCCAAGAAAAACCCACTGTACCTTTAGCACCCGCTTTTTTTCTCTTTCCGCAAGTTGCAAAAATTCGCCATAAATTTTTTTTGACAAAAAAAGTAAAAAGGCCAAATTTCATTCTAAAAATATTCTAACAAGTACACGTGCATAAATATTAACAAATATTTTAATAAAAATAATTTAAAATCTAAATTATTCCGTACTTTTGAGCTAAAGATACCTTCAAAAAAAAATTACCACACGAACATAAGATACGTAAGCACAAGATGGAAGATATAAAAGACAAAAAAATCATTTTACAAACGGCTTTTATATGCACACATGAATAAAGATAAAAAAATATTAAAATTAAAAATTGATGAAAATTGTTATTTTGGTACATGCTTTTGTAAGAAATGTTGGTAAAACTCCAATGTTGCCAAGCTCACGATCGGGGTTTTTTTTCGCAAAATTATTGTGAAGTGGGTAGATTGGCGATCTTTCACAAGAGGAATTAATCAAACTTGGCGAGAGGTAAAAGAGGAAAGAAGAAGTTGGGATCCCCCTTATAACCTAGGGGCTTGTTACAACCTGTTGTCTAAATATGGCGATTTCACACCTTTTTCTCCTCATGATGTGGCAATTTGGGCCCATTTTTCTGCTCACGATTCTAAACTTTGGAGACTTTGCAGTACCAACCTTACAAAGTGGGTAAAGTTTTTATTATAGTAATTTTTTATGTAAGAACCAAAATTTACCTTTATTTCAGTACGCATTTTTACTGGGGCGTAGCTGCCATGGAGCTCCACAGCCATGCCCAGCTTGAGCGGTCGGCAAAGTGGTGGGCTGCTGCTGAAGCCCCCCATTTGCCCCACAAAGTGATGCACGTGTCTGGGTTTAGGGTTTACGTTTAGGGTTTATGCATGTGTCTGCCTCCTCTAGATGCCCAGGGCTGCCAAGAAGGTCAACCATGCCGGTGTAATGTCCAATTCTGGAGAAATCATATAAATTCTGATCAATGAAGTCATAACAGTTCATGCCTTCATCCACCAAACCTGCATGGCTACAAGCTGACAGAAGACAAACAAAAGTGATATCATTTGGCTGTACACCTACTTTGCACATCCGTTTAAAATGTTCAAGAGCTTCCTTACCATGGCTGTGAATGAAACATCCTCCAAGTATGGCATTCCAAGAGACCACATTTCGAGATGGCATCTTATTGAACGCTCTCCAAGCAGCCTCCATGCTCCCAGATTTGGCATACATGTCAACCAAGCTACTCCCCCACAAGGACATTGGACTCCAATCCTCTTTGAATAATCTGCTGATTAACATACCAGCCTTCTTCTAGTGCAAGTACACTAGCACATGCATTCATGCCTACAAAAGTAATAATGTCTAGCTCGACACATTCCTGTTGCATTTGTTGAAATAGTTCCAGTGATGCGGTTCTGTCTCAGTGGGACAATTCTAGTTTGAACGTTGAATGTTTAAACTTCATCCTGTGGGCACAGATTCTGTTTCAATTTCTCTAAAACCTCCAAAACCCCGGCAACCAAAGAGTGAGCTTTGATGATGAAGAATGGCGTGGATATCAATGTTGTCTTGTCTACCACTGTCTTCATGTTCTTTCCCAAAGGTAACAACATCATCTGCATTGTACCAATTTTATTCGCACATAGCTACTCTCTGAACTGTTATTAACCACACATTCTTGAATGCCTAATATTATAGAATATCCTGTATTAAGATGATTTGATGTTCTGGCAAATTATAAAATATTTTAGGGACGAAGAATTGTGAAATAATTAATTCAATCTTTGATCTATATCTTATTAAACTTATTTTATCCCAAATAATTATTTAATTCATTTGGCTTTCCCGCTCGGTTTTCCACGAAAAATAGACAAAATTTTTGAGCTTTTTCGAAGTATTTTCATTATTCAGCCAAATTTCTTCACTACTGTGTCACAAAAGGAATTTTTTGCTATTGAAATTTGTGTGTAACTAGGTCTGTAATCAGTTTTAAATAAACAATAATTTACCAGAACCCTTTTTGTTAATATGAGGAGAACCCTAACTAGAGTCTTTGGTGATGTGAGAATTTTGGAGACTGTCAGCAGCAAAGTGATCTCAGGATTGTCAAATTGTTTTTTGATGTGGTGAGTGTGAAGCTTGGTTTGCATCATGTAGTTTTGTCAATCTAAATTAGAATGGTAAGGATGATGGTTGCGGCCATTTCTGGGGCTGCATATTTCCCACTAGCAGTTTGCAGTTAGAAAGATTAGCAACTTTGCATAGGGAGAATGTCAACACTGCACTTGTGTAAGCTTTTTGAAACTGAATGCTTGTCATGTGGAGGCTCATAGTTTATTCAGGATTGGTCGAGAGAAGTTTGTTATTTTTGCCTGTATGGTCTGATAAAAGTGTTCACTATTTACAAGCAGGTCCTATGGTTCCTGAAAGCTAGAGAGAGAAACTTTGGCCGAACTTCATTGCAGATCCTCCAAACTGGTGGGATGGCAGGCCAGAATATGTAAATGAACACTGGACTGTAGTCATAGTTCCTTCTTGATTGAGGAATTGAGTCGTATTTACTCAGTTGTTATGATATCCTGATATGCCTGAGCTATGAGGAAAACA
>Ga0209208_10008656_pt1 | contig 13530 bp, 6 predicted proteins | sample S1TSphfallax_3_FD_187694 | JGI IMG/M metagenome (GOLD analysis project Ga0209208, IMG submission 187694) | Host-associated microbial communities from peat moss isolated from Minnesota, USA - S1T2_Fd - Sphagnum fallax MG (SPAdes) (version 2) | ecosystem: Host-associated > Plants > Peat moss >...
ATCAAATATATACGGTGATATATCACAGATATCATCCAAAGGTTGGGATGAAGGTGATCATAGTTGCACCATAGTTGCATACACACCCAAAAAGGGGGCATAGTTGCAAAAATAGTTGCATGCGACAGGCAGTTGCATCCCAGTTACAAAGGGTGTGGTTGCATATGACAGAATTTCTAGTAGTGTATGATTGATCACCTGGGCTCAATCCATTTCTCCTACGCTTGGTTATGTAATTGAGAACACCCTTTTTCAACTTGACCAGAAGGAGAAAGTCTAGGAGCATTACACACTGGTCAAACATTACTTTGAAGAGCCATTCCTATTCAATGTGGCACAATGCAATTCCTATGTGCATTGGCTTTGCAATTAGTGGACCAACCTTGCACCACTCTCAATTTTGCAATTGGTTTTGAGACACACCATTAAAGACCCCAACCTACATGTTTTTCATATATTGGATGATCAGAGCTCCTGCTAACCAGTTATGAGGCAAGAAAAACCTCCTTGGTTTCTTGCGAACACGATAGGAAAACCAAGAGGTGCTTGACCCACCTTTGTCTCCTCCCCAGGAACACACACCTTTTAGGGAGATGGACCAAGCTTGGTGTATTGTCATGCTTTAGCCATTTGGGATGAACCAAGCCCAGAAGAAAGAGAAAGGGCTATGGGGTTCCAAACTGGCATTATTAGTCACACCAAGATGACTAGATTGGAACGTAATGTTCTATTAGGGAGAGGCATGGACCTGAACTCCCTTATATGATTGTTGGTAACTTGTGTACTCTTTCAAATGTACACAACATCAGCACTGATCCAACCAACTTGCAGTTATGCCGATGCGACTACATGGCACCTTGACCAAGTACACTTGCCTATCTTCAACACTCTACACTTCATTCTTAATGTTGGAGGGGGGGGAAGTACCATGTAATTTGACTCAAGTTGTTTTTAATACACATGGAGGTACATCAACTTCTGGAGAAACAATTACAACCTCCCACGAGTCTGCGCAGTTGGATAGTGGAGAACCCAATACACTAGGTTCTTTAAACACACTTTTTAATTCCATTCCATGTGTTTCCAACTACCCTTTTGTTATGGGGAACTAGGTCACGAAGAAGGAGAGAGACCAAGTCACAAACTTGCTATTTAAGTATGAGAATGTGCTTGCATTCTCAATGAAAGATTTAGGTAGGTATAAGACCGTGTAGTTCTTCATAGACCTTACAAATGAGACATCCATCTATTGAAGGAGGCATAGGTTGAGCAAACATGAGCGGGAATTGGTAGATGAAAGATGTAAAAAACTCCAATATGTTGGGCTCATCTAGCCATCAAGTTTTGATTTTGTAGCCGCTACAGTAATGCAAACAAAGAAAGATTCAGCTAGATTATGGACTGAAAAAAAGATGTGTGGGGATTATAGGCCTTTGAACCTAGTTACACTTTAGGACAGGTACCTGATGCCCATCCCTTAAGAATTGTTTGATAACATTGGAGACTCAAACATCTTCACAATTGTGGATATGAAGCAAGGCTTCAACTAGATTGTGCTCGTTGCGAAGGATCGCAAGAAAACGACATTCCATGGAAGCAACAAGTTGTTGGAATGGCTTGTGATGCCTTTTGGATTGAAGAATGCACCTGTCTTTTTTCAGCGAGTCATGGACTAGGTTCTCGAAGGGGCAATTTTTTTGAAATGCTACATAGATGATGTCCTATTGCATAGCAAGGGACTCCTGCAACACTTGGCTCATCTTGAGGAGTTATTCAAGGGGCTCCACGAAGTTAATATGAAGATCCATCCTAAAAAATATGAGTTAAATGCCACCTCAATAGTCTACATTGGACATAAAATTTTGCCAAATGGTATTATGGTTCATTGGGCCAAAGTGGTAGCCATTTTAAAGATGTCTAATCCTACTAATGTTCACACTCTAAGGAGCTTCATTGAACTATGTAATTACTACAGGATTTATGTCCAAGACTTCAATACTATTGCTCATCCTCTCTATGCATTGTTAAAGAAGGATGTTGCTTATACATGGACTAAAGATGCTTAGGAAGCTTTCAACACACTCAAGGAAAAGCTTTCAGAGTTCCTCATTCTAAGGAGACTTGATTTCAGCAAGGTTTCATTTTACACATTAATTGGAGTGTTCTTGATATTGGTGTTATTCTTGGCCAACTTGATGAGGAAGGCAAGGAATATGTTATTGCTTATGCATCCCAAAGCAACAAGGTTGAGAGCAATTACTTTTCATACGAAGAGGAATGTCTTGCTGTTGTATGGGCCGTCATACATTTTAGGCCCTATCCTTATGGCACCAAGTTCACTTTGTATACCAACCACCAGCCTATCAAGTGGTTGATGACAAATGACGAGCTTACTGGTAAGTTAATTCGTTGGGCACTTATACTTTAGGAGTATGAGTTCAAGGTTATTCACCAGCTTGGTATTACACATTAGAACGCATATACCATGTCACAGAGACCCCTCACTACCTCTGAAGATTTCTCAATAGCCAGGCAAGATTTTGACTAGATTTTAGCAACACATGTATCTTATGCATTTAGTTATGTTGCATTATTACAATGTAACTTGGTTAAACATCCCATTGTGGATATATGGGAGGACTTGGACACTCTAAGGTTTCTTCAGTGTGGGGAATACCATCCCCAAGTTATATTAAGTCATTGAGAACGCATACAACAACAGTCCAAACGCTACTCATGGAAGGACAATCACCTCGTTCGATATTTACCACAAGGCGACAAAGTGGTTCCTCCACCACATGAATGGCTTGGTCTTATTTAGAAGGTACACTCAAAGTTTGGACACTTTGGAGTTAAATGTACTTATAGCCTTTTTGCTCTTCATTACCATTGGAGAAGTATGTATGCTCAAGTTCAAGACGTCATTGTTAGGTGTGAACAATGTGATAGAGTGAGAACTTCTTTCTCCTTTCAACAATTCATGCCTTCTCCACTCCCTATTCAAGGCATGTTCTATCGCTAGTCATGTGATTTAGTTATATAGTTACCACAAACTTCTAGGGGTAATGTCTACATCATGATTATGATTGAACATTTTTCAAAGTGGGTCGAGCTTGTTGCATTGTTGGACAAGTCATCACACAACACCAACCATGCTTTCTTACATTAGGTCCTAAGTAGGTTTGGGGCTTGTGCTAAGTGCCTTATTGATCAAGGACCATAATTTAGAGGAGAATTCCAAGACCTACTTGATCATGCTCTCATTGACCATCATCGAACTTCAAGGGATCATCCCCAAGCTAATGGCCTTGCAGAGAGGATGGTTCAAACATGCAAGAAGGGATTTCAGAAAATTTGCTTCACTAGGAACAAAAAGGATTAGGACCTGGCCCCACCTTACATCGCCATGGGTTATAGGATGTCCAAACACGCCTTTTTGTTTCATTTCACTCCTTACTTTCTATTTTTTGGGAAACATCCCATTCCACCCTTTTCCATTGCTACTCAAACGGACCAGGTTATGGACTTGGATTCCCCAACCACTTGGGCTAAGGTCATTGTAGAGAGGGTTGCTCTATTTAGGAAGGTTATGCCCATGGCCATGGAAAATTTGTCCATTGCACAACATCAAGGCACCTTATGGTATGCACACACACAAGGTGGCAGTTACAAACCTAAGGTGAGACAATTTGATGTCGTTGATTTTGTGTATCTCCAATGGCAACCTAATGATACTCTAGACACTTCTTTTGGTTTCACTATCTTGAGGATTAAGGTGATTAGGCTTTCAAGTGTGTTGGAGTTGTAGGGAGCTGACGCACGCACAATTTGGGATCATTCCAAAAAATTGTGCGCCCTACCACTTGTCGAACTTAGATCCTACCATCATCACATCGACTTGGATTCCTCCACTTGACTATCATGTCAAGTATGTCAGTGGACAAATGATGCTAATTAAATGTTACTTTGCGATAATCATAATGGTGGATACCATCTATTTTGCCTCAAGCCAAAGTTCATTGAAGTTCCCGTCGACAATTGGTATTGTTCATCATGTTCTCATGTAGCACCTTGATTTCTATTCAGACCATGCCATGCTTTTCCCAACTCAAGTCTAAGGGGGGATACATGAGAATTTCATTTCAGCCTCCTCTTATCCATTGTATATATATGTGTGTGCATCTTTTTTTGGTTGATTAGTTTTTTCCTTTGATTAGTTTCAGTCTTTTGGTTCAATAGAGTTTATTATGGATTTACACCTTTATGACATTGAACGTCACGACATTACATGCCATGACAATATAATCAAAGCAATATTAATCGAAAAACCCTTTAAACAAGTCACAAAATGGGGTTTTTCTACTAGTGCAAATAGTTCCCAAAACCTAAACACTTGGTATCACATTCATTTTAAGTAATTTTCAAAATGATGCCTTCATCACATAACATTTTGGTTTTTAGCATTTAACAAATTTATGGGATCTAGGTTTTGCAAAGATAGATGATCCATTGAAAATTATCAACAAACATTATATAATAAGAATTACAAAATTGTTTATGCATATAATCCACTACCATTATGAAGAAGCTTGAAATGATTTAATAACACAATTTGTAGTACAAGATTATGGAAGTAATATATTTGGAACAAAGTGGATATAAAGTGCAAGGTTTTAGCATGACCAAGAACAATGTGAAATTGTGAAACATGGTTAAATTTGCAAGCTACCCATAGGCCATAGCTAGCTATGGCAAGCTTCAACCTAAAAAATTACAAATTTGAAAAATTAAGAAACCTCACAAGAATTTTTTTTGAAAAACCTCTTACAACAACCCATGGTTGCACAAAATATGTGAAAGTACCTAGGCTATAATTTCTTGGCAACAAGGTGAAAAGGAAGTTACCCTTGGTGTAGTTGCAAAAAAGCTTCAACTAGGTCATAATTTTTTCATACAAAGAATCACATGCAAAAGATTGCATGAACAAAGGTAAGTGGGTCAAGGGCTTTCTTGTAAGAAAGGCAAACAATTGAATGCATCTCATTTTAAGCATGCCTTAAAGGCTTGAACTTGGAACTTAAACTACAACATGTGCACTATAAATTTGCAACAATTGATTGATTCCAAAAGTGATGGAAAATTGGGTGAAACACAAAATCAAAAGTTTTTTAAACCAAGGAAGAACTAGGAAACAAGAGAAAGATGATGCACCTTTTAGATATATAACTCCAAATGTTATTTGTACATTGAGTAGAATTGAACAACCTAGGTGTGGTGCCAAATCTTTTGTTCATGAGCAATCATGTTAAAATTCACCATTATTGTTGAAATTCGAGCCAACCCTTAATAGTTCACCATGCCATCACAATGGAAAAAAATGTCATCATTGTAGAAAAAAGATCATAAGGAATTAATCTTGAATAAACATGAGCAATATTGAAACTTAAAGTATCCATGCAAAGTGAAATGTTGAACATGACATTGGTTTTAGGATTAGATTTCCTAAACCCTAAACTAAAAATTGACATGGATGGATGTTATCCCTATTCAAAAGGGGTTGGATATCTATTTAAACATTTTCATACTAAATGGGGAGGGTATTAATGGTATCTCAAGTTTCAATACAAAATTGGGTTGATTTTTTGGGGGTAGATTTTCATCAACTAACATTGGTTTGTTCTTTTTAACATGGTATGTAATCGTTAAGTCTTTGATAAAAAAAATGCAATAAAGAGAAAAGAACTTTGAGATATTGAAAAAAATATCCAACCTTTTATTTTTGTTATAAGCTAGGTTAAATTCTAGGAATTAGAGAATTATTAGACTTATACTACATTTGTCATGACCTTAACTTTAACCTCACGACCAAGGCGAGGGCTTGCAAAGGTGCAGGCCAAGAGGGAAGGTCAGGAGTCACATTTCGTGTTCCTTGGAGTGTAGGAAAATGTGAAGGAATGAATTTGCACACTCCCAAGTGGGTTCCCACTTTGGGAATTGGAGTCCTGATGGATTCCTGAATTTTTAGAGAGGTATTTCAAGTGCCAAAATTCACTGGATTAAAAAGTCACTTATAGCATTGGATTTTTTTTGAAATGTAGATGTCTAAAATTGGCTCGCATGACCCATTTGAGTACTTAAAACACAAGTTATGGCCAAAAGAAGGGTTGGGAATCAAAGTGCCAATTTGATTCCCGATCACTAAAAGTCTAGATTTTCCCTAGAATATGGGCATGTAAGTGGCATGCCAACATTGTTGGAAAGCTCTCGATGAGGGCTACAACTTTGCTTTAGACCTCACCTTAATTGGATGTCTACACAAGAAGTTATGGCCTTCCAAAGTGCCGTGAATCCCAATTTTGAGAATTTTGGGATTCTTAACTTGGGAGTCTCGAGACAAAATGACATTTGGATGTAGCCCCATGGTTAATCATAGAAAATACTATAAAGGGGAAGGTGGTGGCTTCCTCAAGTCTGGGCCATGATGAGTCTTGTGAGTCTGTGTATTCCCGTGGTTTATTCGTGCAACAAAAATATTCCAACCATGCATTAACAAACTTATTGTTTGGGATGTGTATGTTCATGTGAATAATTGACCCATTTGTCATTAGTTTTAGTCCCCATCCCGGAGCTACAACATGCCCCTCTACTTTCAAAATGTTGCAAGCTAGGGAACATACCCCCAATTCTTGCTTTCGTTGTTTTCACTTTCGAATTCACATTTGAGTCTTTCAAGGTGTGTGGGGGTGCGTTAACATTCACACTTGCTGATAGCGGTAGTGATAGCGTGATGATTAACATATTCAGTTCACACATGCACACATGTGACGAAAATAAGTAGCAGATGTGGCATGCTTATGTGACAATTTGTAAATAAGGTTCAACTTTGGTGATAAAGCTAATTACAAATCTTGCATGGTTCTATTACATTTTCTCATTTGCTGAACACAAGTAGTAGATGTGGCATGCTTATGTGACAATTTGTAAATAAGGTTTAACTTTGGTGATAAGGCTAATTACAAATCTTGCATGGTTCTACTACATTTTCTCATTTGCAGAACACATGTTGTGTTCTACTTTGCATAGTAGAACAACAAAATTTGATTTACATGTTATGTAGCTAGTTAATAGATTTAAATTGGGGACCACGCCACTACATGACCAAACAATTACCAATTGCCTTGGAAGAAAGGCAGAATACAAGATGGTGAGAGGTCAAGAGACATTAACAAACTGAGAAGGGGGGGGGGGGCAAGCAAAGAGCACTAGAGGAAGGACCCATGAGATGCTTCATTTTCCTGCAAAAAAATCCTTTGAGAAAAAATTAGAAAATCATTAGTTTTTCCATTTTTTGACTTGAAAATTATGATTTTGCATAGGGGAAGGGGCAGGGGCAGAGGGTATTTGTTTGTTTGAAACCATGGGAAAATGGGTACCCCAAGGTCCCGGTGCCTGAAAGCAAACAAATACCCTGGCCTGGAATTAGGTCACCCTAATTTGCCAAATTTTCTACAACAAGTTTAAGCAGGGAGCCAAAATATAGTAAAGTATTCTTAAATTTTTTGAAATTTTCATATCTGATGTATAGCCAAATTTGGCTAAATCTTCTTGTGGATGATCACCAGTATGGCTACATGACAACATTGACAAAACAAACCCTGTTGTACTCGTGAGTTTTAAGGAATGACAAAAGTAAGTGGGCGTCTGAGGGTACTAAACTTTTTACAAGAGAGGGGCTGCCCTTTCTGTGTACCTGTGTCCCTGGGGGCCTGCCCAGTAGGGTGAGGAACAAGGCAAACAGGGCACCCGACTGCGGGCAGGAATCAAGTCACATGCTATTATTATTATTTTTACAACACACTACCCAGTTTCAGATACCGTACACTGTACAGGGGGCAGCTTCAACACATGTCTGTAAATAAAATAAATAAATAAATAAATAATTAATTAATTTAGAAGATCCCATGTCAAAATATACATAATTCCTGGATATTCCAAAATGTTCTGTATTTTCCTTCACAAAATTTTGGTCTTTGAAAAAACTATTTTTTGGAAATTTTATACATTCCTACAAATCATATAATTATTGTCAAAGTCACCAAGGTATTATGGTATTCAATTTTCCACAATTTTTTTTTTTTTTGGATATAGTGTTATTGTTGCCCTTGACTTTTTACGGAGAAACATTCAATAATATGAAGGTGATGGGATGTTTTCACATTAGAATAGAAAATCAATGTAAAGACTATGTTTTCTTGACATTTTATCAAGAATAATGCACATAAATGAGTGCCACAAGGACATGTGGTATACAATATTAATCTACCAATGTGTTACACATATTTTCTTCATTTGTTAAGTATAAGGATCAGTGTTTTTTTTCTAATGAGTTTCCTCCTTTAGGGGTCATCTCAACAAGAGTACATGCTGACAACTAACTGTAAAGAAAAAACTGAAGATGTTTTCAAGCATCCTTTTATATCTCTAGCCAATGTTTTCAAATTCCCTTTCGAAAAATGGTGAAAGAGAACCTCACTAACATCATTTCTTTATGACCTTTTCAATATTGCATGAATTTTTTGTGACATAATTGAATGTTTTTTGACAGATTTGCAAAGCTTCATCACTAAGAAAAACACCGGTAAGGACCACATTATGAAAATCTCGTTTTATGCCACACAAGTAACCTACTTGAAATGATTAAAATGAAAACAACCAAGCAACAATTCTTATGAAAAATGGAAAGAGTGAGACTTAGTTTGCTGACTTTAAGGCTAAATGAAATGGCTTTTCACCATATAGAGTTAATTAAGTGCATTGCTTCAATATTTAATATTTTATGTAAAAAATTGACCAATTGAAATAAGATATATTAAGTATCATAATATAGGTAAAATTTAATTAATTTTTTCTTTTATTTGGCCAATGTTCTTAACCAATATCAATGGAAATTGATCTACTCAAAGAATTGGACATTAACCGTAAAATGTCTAGTCAACATGAGTTGGTGGACGATTTCATTCAGCCATATACATTGTTGCAACTTTAATGCAGGTTTGTGACAACTTTGCATTGGATGTGCAACCAAGGTTGAGGCAAAAAACCAAGAAAATTTCAAACAATTTAAAACAGTATCCTACTATAAATTATTAGTTCAAGATCTTCAAAGCGATTTCCTTGCACCAATCAAGGGGAATTTAATAATGTTTCACAAACATTCTTGGTAAGCTCTTCTTCACATCTAAATCGTATTTCTTCTTCTGGATCTATTTGGCAACATTCTCTGCTTTGCTTTGTCAACCAAGGAATTCTATTGTGGAAATGCCGCATGTGTTTCAAATGTCACAATGTTTAAGCAAGATGAATTTTGTGAGAAGAATCTCCACAAATCATAAATGGAAGATTGTGCTTCTAAACTTTTGCATAAAAACTTGTGTTCGAAAAGAATGATAGTGAGAGAAGATCTAGAACCAAGGAAAGTTTGGGGCTCTAGAAAGAAAGAAGGTGATAAAATTGGATCAAAAGGCATGAACCTCTAATTGAAACAACAACAAACTTGTGCATCACAAGCAGTTACATCTAAGGACTTCTCAGACAATGCTCATTTCTTTAGTTGGTTTTCATCAAAACACAAGTTCTAAAATGTCTGCAAAATTTGAATAACATGTGACATCCAAGTCAGGAAGGAGCCCCTGTCAACTCAGGACAATACTAATGACAAGAGCACTATGCAATTAGACATAAAATGACCATTTCCCCTATACTTGCTTCCTTTCTGTGGCCCTATTTCTCTTCAAAAATCTCTCAGGAAGTCTCATGTTCACATTATGTCTACATCTCCATATGAAACAGTTTCATTCCAATTATTTTCAAGGTGATTTGGCTTCCAATCAGGATAAATTCTGTCACTGCAACCATCTCCAAAATCAGAAGAATGCTCCCTACATTTTCTGTTTTCTTTACCAACCATACACCAGGGTGATTCCACCACTCTCTTCAACTCCTCATCTTGGTAATCTTTGCTAGAGCTTTCCTTCCCTGGAAACTCAATTCTTCATCTTTGCCTCCAACAATCTCTGTTTCTAATTGATTGATAGGCATGGATGAACCAAAACCGGTTCTACACTTATCATTTCAGACACCGAAGATTCCTCATTTCTTTTGACTCTTTGGTGTGTGACCAGTATGGCTTCTATCCATAACTGTGACTCTGACATGTTCCCTGCTGTGATCTAGAAATTCTCTTGATGTCTTATGCTCCAGCCACAATCCTGGAAATACAAGTCATATTACTTTTCTCTTTCAAATTTTGGCTTTGTGGATCAAAATAACATGATGGTCCTTTACTACTTTCACCTTGTTCCTCATCTTCCATGTGATGTTCAAACTCCTGGTCATAAAATGTTCATCCCAGTCCTCTCTATGCTAGCATGTTGCTTATGTGGATCTCTCTCCAATTCTTTCCAGCACAATCTCCACTGTCACTTTCTCAATCAGCATCCCAAGCCCACTCTCTCCTATCACTTGATGCCTCTCTTGACTCAAATGGTCAATCTCCTATTTCTCTTGATGTACAACTAGGCCGCTTTGACATTCATTTCCCTCTCAAACCCATCACTAATGTCCTTGTTGATAACAACCACCCTGATTAAAAAAGCGCAGGCTTGTGGTGCTTGTCATGGCTTGCCACTCCATCCTTCAAGCCAAGCTTTGTTCCATGCATTTTGGACAATTAACCTCACTCTCCATAATCCACATCTCTGTCATGGTGGGTTAGGAACCACATCCTCACCATGTCAGATATTTGACTGTAAAAGTCTTTCTTTATGGCCCTTCCTGAAGTTCCATTCTTGCTTTACATCCATTAAAACTGAATGTCTCAAGGTCTTTAACCAAATTGCATTCATGGGGCACAACAAGAAAACAGAAAATCTTGACATAGGCATACCTTACAGCATATCATGTAGTGGCTATCAGGAGGAGGCAGCATTCCCATTTTTTGTAAATTATAACCAAGTATGGGCTGACTGCACCAGTCCACATTGCTAAAACAAAAAATGCCTGTTCTGTCCTGTCTCTTTTCATTTTTTACTTTCAGTGGGTATTGTAGTCTAGGTTGATCCTAGGGTAGCCAATAGATTGCAGCCTGACTCCAAATCAGATATCCTTCAACAAGTGCATCCAACTACCTATTTTTTGGACCTCAGTGATTCACATATTAGACTTCCTCCATTGCAAGCAATCCTTCCTTATCCACAGTTCTTATGTCAAGGCCTATTAACTGATGTGAAAGACTTTGCCCCCTCTAGCCCTGAAGTATAGAAGGTTCACAGACTAACAAGTGAGCAGAGTGAAAAGAAGACACTTACAGACATGCCCAGCATGGACATTCTCAACCCAAGTCTGAATTGCCCTGGTTGTTTTCTTCACACCAAGGCCTCCATCTTTCCCTGAAAAAAGCATCCACATATATCTCCAGAATCTTGTAAGGCATGTCCTTGACTGGCAATTAACACTGCAAACAGCCCCATCTTCACTGTAAAAAAGACATCCAAATGGACTAGGATGCTAGAAAGACACCAGCAAACATTTATACCTCAGGTGTAGATAGATCTCAATAATCCTGGGGTATCTTAACATTCGGACATAATGAATTTGCATTACCCATATTGCAGTGAATTAATTTTCCTTGGGTTAAAAAAGCATCACCAAAAATACAATGTAGACAAAAAACCTGGATAAAACTCCATTCAAATGCACATATTAGGCTCAAAATCTTTGCTGTATCACTCTCTTGAGGTTCCAGAATATCAGACTGTTCTTACCAACTCTGCAAAGGATGCAACCAGGCATTAGTCTGGTGACCACCTACCAAGAAAATACCAAACCCTAGATCTATGCTCCCTGCATCCATCTCCAGTGCATGTCAGAATACCATCACCACCTTCTTTATGTTTGCACAAGAACTGCAGACATTGGGAAAAACTACATGTGGTTTTCTAAGCAATTTATCAGCTTGCTTCAATGGAGAAAAAAAGTACCTCATAAGCATGTAGCATCTCTTTATCAGAGTCATACTCCACAAATGCATGCTCGTAAGAGGAACCTGTCAATGCATTGTCCATGCCAAAGTTTCAACTGAAACAAGCACATAAAAAGTTCTTGTGAAAGATGCAAAATCGAGAAGAGCCTGGAAGAGCAAATTAGGATTTCGAGGTCAGCCAGACAGAGGGCAGGGATGACTGGTTCTGAACTCAGAATCGACCCAGTCCAATTCTGGTTTGTAAAATGACCTAAAGTTCTGTATAATAGGTACTTATTCTTTATCAAAGGGTTTATGAGTACTTATTGCAAATTGACAATCAAAAGGTGAGAGAATATAGATGATAAAAGCAAGTTAACTCGGAGCTCTTCATCTAACCTTGGGATCACACAAGTTCTTACAAATTTGATGATCGTTGCTTTGAGCATATGACCTACTCTTTATAAGTTGCACTCCAAGTTGTCAAATATTGCCTTCACAAATGTTGAGGTGAAGATGTCATGGAGAAACTATGTCAAGTGTTACCTTCACAAATATTGAGTTGAGCATCTTGTGCCAATACTATCAGAATATATAAGATGTTACCCATCTTCTAATTCTAAACTTTTGAACATGGTAAAATATCTTGAATGCAAAAGTAATTTAATCAGATCGTTGTCTCCAAAAATGAATAGAATGTTTTTCAACTTACCAAATTATGAATATTTATTCATTACTAATTTCAACAATGACTTTTTTGGACAAAAAGATATCTATTAAAGACATTCATGACATGTATTTCATTTTGTATAACCTTTAGTACCCAAGATGGTGGAAATTTTTTAATGCATTATTGGCTTACAAATTAGGCAAGCATTTGACAAATCTAAATTCAGATTCATATTTCAGTCTTCCATCTAAATCTATACTTTCATCATGATTTTGTTGAATGTGAACATGTTTTCTATTAATAATTGAGGATCTAGGTTAGATTTTGAACAAGTAGAAATGTTATTGATTCTATTTGTAATCTATCATGGGGGTATCAAAATATTACTGCATTGAGCACTCTAACAATTATCAAATGACATATACAAAATTTGATTCTATTGCTAGGTGCAATCAATAAAAAGAAATTGCAATTTTTGTAATGTATCATTGCACCTAATTGCTTAGGCTCTAATTGAATTTTTTTTTTCAAATTGCAGAAAAGTTTTGCAAATATTTGCCTACCATACCAAAAATCTAATTTCTTTTTTCAAGCACATTATATTCATTATTTAGTGGGTGAAAACATAGTAAACAGAGCCACTAAAGGGTGTGAAAAATGTTTAAAATTGTAATCCTGAATTTTTGAAAACCTAGAAGGGGAGCATAATAATTTGGATTGTTAATTTTTTTTGAAGTGCACTTTATTAATTGCAAAGTTTTAGTGATCAAAACTTGATGCAAATTGATGATGTTTCATAAGTTCTTTTGCATGTTTAAAACACTTCAATTTTGTTTGTCAT